>ERZ1032675.38-NODE-38-length-21691-cov-4.954335_pt1 | contig 21691 bp, 24 predicted proteins | sample MGYA00516694_ERZ1032675 | MGnify/ENA primary metagenome ERZ1032675 (study PRJEB33719, sample SAMN04261600) | wastewater metagenome | biome: rural village; feature: latrine urine exit; material: soil | place: El Salvador | collected 2013-01-14 ...
GCTCAGTCAATCCGGTACGCCGGAGCATAGCTATTAAGCTGCCGGGTTAATAACAGCAGGTCCAACGCCTCACTGTGGCGGGCCAGCTGATCGCGACGGCGCTGCTGACTCTCCAGCTCTTGGCGCTGAGCGTCGCGCTGCTCCTCCAGGCCCTGGGCGCCGAGGGTCTCCAGGCTGATCTGCAGACGCTTCACTTCGTCCTCGCGCGCCTGCGCGTGGCGCTCCATGGCATCGGCAGCCCTGCTGAAACGCTCTACGTCCTGGGCCAGCACCTCGGGGTTGGCGGCATCGATCTGGCGCTGGAGCTCTTTCAGCGAGATTTCCAGGCGCTCCTTTTCAACCTTGAGATCGGTCAGCGCGTTGCGGGCCTGCCGCTGGCGCTGCCGATAATCAGGGGCGTTGATCGCGTCATCCAGGCTACGCCACTCCGCCTCGGCGGTGGCAAGCGCCTGCCTGGCCAGGCTCAGCGCCCTGTGATTGTCCACCTCGGCCTGCTCCGCCGCCTTTAACTGCTCGCTGGCGCTCTTCAGGCTGGCCTGGGCCTGCTTCTCACCAGGAAGATCCGCGCTCCCCTCTTCCTCTGGCAGCTGGGCCAGCTCGGCGGCCAGCTGATCATGGCGCTGGGCGGCCAGACGGTGATGGCTATCCAGCTCATCCACGCCCTCAGGCGCCAGGCTCTCCAGTTGGGCGCGCTCCTGTTTGATGCGCTGCTCCAGCTCGCTGGCGGCACGGGCACGCTCTTCGGCGGCGACCAGGTCGGCCACGCCCAGCTGCAGCAGCAGAGCGTCGCGGTCCGCTGTCAGGCGCTGCTGATCACGCAGCAGCTCGGCCACATCGGTGCCGCCGGGCTGGATCGTGAGCTTGCCCACGCCGGGGATGGTGAGCTCGGCCTGCTCCAGCAGCAGCTGCTCGCCTTCCCCGCTTAGCCGCCGATCGCCAAGCTCAAGCAGCTGGCCCTCTTCCAGCGTGTAACCCAGCCGGGTGGCCAGCGTCTGCTGCTGAATCGCCAGCCTGCCAAGGCCGGCTTCCACCTCCTGCAGCTTGCCTAGCGTTTTGCTGTCCAGCTTGCAGGCCTGGTGCTGCTCGCTCAGCCGCTGCACCGAGCCGCGCAGAGTGCGCGCCTTTTGCACGTTGTCGGTCAGCTTTTCTACCTGCTTGACCTGCCGGTTTTGCTCTTCCTGCAGGGTCTGGCGGCGGGCGTGCTGACGGGCAGCCTCCAGCGTCTCTTCAGCTTTCCCATACGCCGTTTTGGCTTCTTCCAGAAGCCTCTGCACGGGGCTGCTGTTAGCCTGGCACTGCTCCAGCTGCTGCCGGGTCCGCTCCTTTTCCGTCTGCCGCTTTTCCAACTGGCGTACCTGGGCCTCGAAGTCCTGCAGCTGCCGGCGGTAGAGCGTTTTATTGCGCAGGCAAATCTCCAGCTCGCGGTACTCTTGCGTCTGTTTTTGCTGCAGCGCCTCAACGGCTTGCAGCTGCTGCTCGGCCGCCCTGGCTTTCTCTCGCTGAGCCTTCCATGGTTGGCTGGCGTCAGTCTCCTGCTGCTGGCGCTTCAGCTCGCCCAGGCGGTCGACTCGGTCACGGTACTGCGTTACCTGGTCGTCGAGCCTGGCCAGCTCGTCTTCAAACGCCTTGCAGGTTTGCTGAGCCTCGCGCAGCTCGCCGGTAGGCCGACCGGTGGCGGTGAGCAGCTGACCACGCTCCAGTTCTACCCGAGCAATCAGCGCATCGCCGCTGCTGCTGACCATCTCACTTAGGGCGTCACCCAGGCTCTGGCCCAGGGCCGACTGCAGATGCTCGCCGGCATGGCCCACCGGCTCACGAACCTCCTGGACAGCCCCCTGCTCCACCCACAGCAGGCCGGGAATCCCCCAGTGCTCGGCCTTGCTGGCTCCCCTGCCGGGAAATTCATAGCCAAGCAGCTCGGCCAACTTCCCCTCTGCCTCATCGCCGCTGTAGTCTCTATCTGCAACCTGCAGGTCGCAGCGACGGCGGTTCAGAAAGCGTTTTTCTAACAGCCAGCGGCTGCCCTGCCAGTCCAGCTCAAGCGTGATCTCCGGCGCCGCTGAGGAGTCGCCCCACGGCTGCAGGTCGGAAAGGCTGGTAGAGCGGTGGCGCTCGAAGAAAGCGGCACGAATGGCCCGCACCAGGGTGCTCTTGCCAGACTCGTTGGGGCCAACAAAGAGGTTAATTCCTGCATCCAGGCTGGCGATCTCCAGCGGCGTGCGAAACTGCTGAAACTGGTCGATGCGAACTCGCGTCAGCTTCATGCCTGGCCCTCCGAAATCTCAAGCGCCGGTCCATGATCACGCAGCATTCCGGCCAGGATGACCAAGGCATGGCGGGCCGTTTCGCTCGCCGCGCTGCCGTCCGCCTGGCGCTGCTGCAGTTCAGCAATCACGTTGCCCACGTAGCCGTCGGCGTGCAGCGCAGCGATATCTTCAGCGGTGGGCATCAGGGCCAGCTCGGCCGTGTGGGCCTGCAGGCTGCGATGGCGGCCGGCGACGGCGCCAAGGGCCTGCTCCAGACGCTGCTGGCCGGCAAGATCCAGCTGACCGCTCAGGGTCAGATCGACCACCGACATGGCGGGCAGCGCCTCAAGCTCGGCGAGCAGCGCATCGAGGTCGGAGTCTACCGCCAGACGGCGCCGCCACTGATACCATGAATGCTGGCCAATGGGCCTGGCCTCTACCCGTGGCACAGCCCCCGGGCTGGCGATTTCCACCAGCAGCGCCTGACCGGCGCCGTTGTCTTTGAAGCGCTCTTGTTCAGGGGTGCCGCTGTACCAGGTGCGCTCATCGATTTGCTTGAGGCCATGCCAGTCGCCCAGCGCGAGGTAGTCGAGCTGCGCCGTGGCGGCACGGTCGGCGGCGATGGGGTTGGGCGAGTCGGCCGACTCCGGCAGCTGGCCCTCCACGCTGCCATGGGCCAGGCCGATACGCAGCAGCCCTTGGGGGGTTTCAGCGCCATCAAACCAGGCGGTCAGGTCGTGATGGGTCTGGCGCTGGGTGAGCGGCGCCGGCAAGATGGCGGCACCGCTTTCTTCTAGCACGCACACTTCAGGCTCGTGCAGCAAATAAACATTTTTTGGAATGGCGCCAATACGCCGGGCGCGGCTCCAGATGCTTTCGGCCAGAGCGGCATCGTGGTTGCCCGGAAGCATGATCCATGGCCCAGCAAAACCGCCCATGGCGTGGAAGGTGCGGTGCAGCGTGCGGTCGCTCAGGGTCTGGGCGTCAAAGATATCGCCAGCCACCAGCACGGCATCGACCTGCTCGTCAGCCGCCAGCTGAGCGAGGCGCTCCACCGTGGTAAATCGGGCTTCCGCCAAGGCGGCGGCATCCTCGGCTTCAAAACGCGCGTACTGGCGACCGATCTGCCAGTCAGCGGTGTGCAGAAAACGCGGCATGTCAGCCTCCTTGCGGCTTGTCTTGGGGTGAATGCACGGCCTCCTCCTTGGCTTTCAGGCCGGTAAAGACGGCGGCTACCTGAAGGTAGGGGTCGTCTTCGGTGTGCTGGGTGTTGTCGAGCCAGTCCTGGTGATCGTGGAAGACGCGATCAATGTGGGCCTGGCGCTCGTCGCGCTGGCGCACCTTCAGCGCTTCGGGGGCGTTGGAGTGCTCCAGGGTGAGGCCGAGCTGGCGCTCGTGGCTGGCTTTCAGCTCGGCCAGGCGGGTTTGCTGTTCAGCCAGCGCCTGGCTGCGTTCGGCCTCGAAGTCGCGCTTGATGTCTTGCAACTGGTCTCGGGCGGCATCCACGGCCAGCGGTAACAGGCTGCGCAGCCCGGCGGTGCTTCCGCTGCGGCCCGGGTTGGGTAACGCGCCGGGCGCCAGGTTCAGGCGTGAGGCCAGCGTTTGCCAGTCGAGCAGTGCGACGATGCTGTTGCCTTGGATATGCACGCCGCACCAGTGCTGAATGAGCACGTGGCCGCGACGATTGGGAAAGCCGCCGTGAATGAGCACGATGTGTTCGTTGTCGGCCAGCTTGCCGGGCAGGCGTAGCACCGGAGCGGTGTGGCGGCCAAAGGCGTTGAGGGCGCGGTCGGACAGCCATTCCATGACCGTGGTGCAAAGGCCACAGGTAGTGGATCTGCGGCCAGGCGGCGTTTTCCTCCTGGCGGGTGCGCCGGATTTCTTCGGCAATGCGCTCTTTGTTGAGGCTGAGCTGGAAGTGATCGTTGTCCGGGTTCACTTCCCGGGGCAGATAGGCCAGGCGCTGCCTGAGGTCGCCCGGGGCCGTGAGCCAGACGATATCGTTTTCGACGCCGGCATCGAGTTTCTCGCCACGCTCGGCAAACCAGCGAAATGCCGCCTGAGCGTAGGCCTGGCCGTCGGGAAATACGCGCGGCAAGGGGCTGACGCGCCCAGCGGCGGTGGTGTCGTGGCGCTGTGGCGTGAAGGCATCCAGCGGGTTTTCGCTATGCGCCAGCTGGCCGTCCAGCTCGGCAGAAAAGTCGGCCCACAGGTCAGTGCCGGCTTCCATGGCAGCGGCAACCTTTGCTTCCTCTTCGGCCTGGTCGTAAACGCCCATGAACTCTGAGGGATCGCCGATGTTTTTCTGGGCTTGCTGGTCTTTTTCTACCAGCACTTCAAGGATACGCTGGTCGCCGCGCACCTGGGGGTGCTGGCCTTCGGTCTGCAGATAGCGGATCTGCGGCTGGCGTGTCTGGCCGTAGCGGTCGATACGGCCGTTGCGCTGCTGGAATACCATCAGCGACCAGGGAATATCAAAATGCACCATGCGGTGGCTGAGGTGGTGCAGGTTGATACCTTCCGAGGCCACATCGGAACACAGCAGCAGGCGTATCGGGCTCTCGCGGCGGTTGAACTGCTCGACGATATCCATCAGTTCGCGGTCGGGCATGTCGCCACGCAGCACGGCAAGCTGGCCTTTCTTGAGCTTGAGCTCCTTGGGCAGCTGTTCGGCGAGAAATTCCAGCGTCTTGATGCTTTCGGTAAAGAGTACCAGGCGGTCTTCGGGGTCGTTGGGCTCCCAGCCCAAGCCCTCGGTGAGCTGCTGCTTGAGCAGCTGATACTTGCTGAATTGCGCCGGTGTGATGGCGCGCAGGGCGAGCGCCAGGCCGTTGAGGGTGTCGATATCTTCGACCAGCGCGGTGCGGACTTCATCGCGGCGCTCTTTATCAAGGCGCTTTTCAAGACGGCCAATACGATTTACAACCACCGAGAGGCAGGCGGCGGGGCTTGAGAACAGTGCTTTTTCCAGGGTGGTACGAAACAGCTGGCCAGCGCCCTGCCCCCGGCCATCCAGAGTGTGGAAACTGACCGCCATGAGCTGGCTATAGGCTTCTTCTTCCACTGCCGTGGCCGGACAGCTGAGCATCTCGATCTCACGCTCGGGGAACTGGCCGCCAAGCTGTTCGCGCACGTCTTTCTTGAAACGCCGGATGACCAGACCCTTGTCGCGGAAGTCCTGTTCGGCGTAGTCGCTGGGGTTGGCGATGGCCGTTGGGTCAAGCATGTTGACCAAGCTGGCGAAACTTTCTGCCTTGCCGTCATGGGGCGTGGCTGAAAGCATGATCAGGGTATCGGAACGGGTGGCCAGCAGCCGTGCCAGCCGCGAGCGCTGGGAATGACTGCCACGCTCGGCGACGTTGTGGGCTTCATCGATGATGATGATGTCCCAGTAGGCCTGCTCCAGATAGTGTCGGTAGTCGATATCCTGCTTGAGGGTATCGATGGAAATGATCGCGCGGTCGAAGTAGTGAAACGGGTTGTGATTGGCGGGAATGCGGTTGCGCGCCCGCGCCAGGCCGACGCTGTCGAGGCGCACCAATGGAATGGTGAAGCGGTTCCAGAACTCCTGCTGGAACTGGGTGAGCATCGACTTCACCGCCAGCACCAGGATGCGCTTGCCACGCCCACGGGCGATCAGCTCACTGGTGAGAATGCCGGCTTCCAGGGTTTTACCCAGACCTACGGCGTCGGCAATCAGCATCCGCTGGCGCGGCTGGCTCAGTGCCTGCAACGCGGGCTCCAGCTGAAAGGGCATATCGTCAATCGCTGCACGGTGCCCCAGATGAATACTGCCATCGGAGGGCGCTGTCTTGCGCAGCAGCGAATCGATATACAGCAGGCTGGCACCGAAATTGGACGAGGCGTCGTCTACCAGTTCGGTTTCACGCGGGTCGAGAATGCGCACCTTGTCGATGCCGGTAAGAAACAGCGCCTCACGGCCCTGCACCAGCTCGGAAAGCCCTTCACAGGTCAGCACGTAGCCGCCGTCAGAGCTGTAGTCCACACGCATGATCCGCCATTCGGCATCGCGGATTTCCACCCGCATCCCTGGTGCATAGCGCTGCTGCATCCTGCCTCCCTGCATGGCAAACGCTAGCCCCGAGTCCTGCAAACGTGCTCATGCACCTGCCAACCGTGCTAGCCTTACCAACCGTTACATTCACTATTGAACGGTTAGCGTACCAAGTTTATTGAGCTATGGCCCAGCCTCCTTTGGGATGGTCCGGCAAAAACCAAGGCGCCCCTTTCACGAAACAAGTTTCGCTCCCACCAAAACCTGAGCGCCAGCGGTGAACCAGGCTCAGTCGCGAATGCGCAGCTCGGCGCTGCGCGCGTGGGCGGTGAGGGATTCGCCTCGGGCCAGTACCGAGGCGGTCTTGCCAAGGGTCGAGGCGCCTTCGGGGCTGCAGTAGATGACAGACGAGCGCTTCTGGAAGTCGTAGACGCCCAGCGGTGAGGAGAAACGCGCCGTGCCCGAGGTCGGCAGCACGTGATTGGGTCCGGCACAGTAATCGCCCAGCGCCTCGGCGGTGTAGCGACCCAGGAAGATGGCCCCGGCATGACGCACGTCGGGCAGCCAGCTTTCAGGCTCGGCCACCGACAGCTCCAGATGCTCCGGTGCGATGCGATTGATCAGCGCCAGCGCTTCATCGCGATCGCGGCAGTGGATCAGCGCGCCACGCTCGGCAAGCGAGGTGCGCACGATATCGGCACGTTCGAGGGTCGGCAGCTGGCGGGCCATGGCCTCGGCAACGGCGTCCAGATGAGCGCCATCCCAGCTGACCAGAATCGCCTGGGCGTCCTCGTCGTGCTCTGCCTGGGAGAACAGGTCCATGGCCAGCCACTCGGGGTCGGTCACGCCGTCGGACACCACCAGAATTTCCGAAGGCCCGGCGATCATGTCGATACCGACCTGGCCGAACACTGCGCGCTTGGCGGTGGCCACATAGATATTGCCCGGTCCGACGATCTTGTCGACCTTGGGCACCGTCTCGGTACCATAGGCCAGCGCCGCCACGGCCTGGGCACCGCCCACGGTGAACACCTGATCGACACCGGCCAGGTGGGCCGCTGCCAGCACCAGCTCGTTGACCACGCCATCAGGAGTCGGCACCACCATGATGATCTCACCCACGCCGGCCACCTTGGCGGGAATAGCGTTCATCAGCACCGACGAGGGATAGGCCGCCTTGCCGCCGGGCACGTAGATGCCGGCGCGGTCCAGCGGCGTGACCTGCTGACCCAGCACGGTGCCGTCGGCTTCGGTGTAGCGCCAGGAATCAGCCTTCTGGTGCTCGTGATAGGTGCGCACCCGTTCAGCGGCAGTGGTCAGCGCCTCCCGCTGAGACTCCGGCAGGGCCTCGAAGGCCTGCTGCAGTCGCTCATGACCGAGGGTCAGCTCGGCCATGCTGGTCACCGCCAGCCGATCGAAGCGGTTGCTGTATTCCACCAGGGCGCTGTCGCCCCGGGCACGAACCGCGGTGATCATCTCTGCCACGCGCTGAGCGACATCGGCGCTGGAAACGCCTTCCCAGGCCAGCAGCGCCTCGAGACGTGCGTCAAAGTCGTCGTCAGTGGTCGCCAAACGTGCAACCGCAATATCGCCAGAACTCATGATGATTGCCTCTATTGTTCGCTCTTTCACTAACGGACGGCTAGCCCATGCAGCCGTCAGGCCACCGCAGGGCGCCGGCGCGCCACGGCCTCGCGCAACCCTTCCAGCAGCGGCTTGATGCGCTCGTGCTTCATGGTCATGGCGGCCTGATTGACCACCAGCCGGGTGCTGACCGATGCGATCAGCTCCCGAGGCTCCATGCCGTTGGCGCGCAGCGTATTGCCGGTGTCGACGATATCGACGATTTCATCGGCCAGGTTCATCAGCGGCGCCAGCTCCATGGCCCCATACAGTTTGATCACCTCGGCCTGAATGCCCTGGGCGGCGTAATAGCGCCGCGCCACGTTGACAAACTTAGTCGCCACTCGCAAACGAGCCCGGGCCGGCTCGGCGCCCTGTACACCCGCCGTCATCAGCCGGCAGCGGGCAATTTCCAGGTCGATGGGCTCATACAGGCCCTCGGCACCGTGTTCGAGCAGCACATCCTTGCCGGCCACGCCGACATCGGCGGCGCCGAGCTGCACGTAGGTGGGCACATCGGTGGCGCGAATCACCACCAGCTTGACCCCGGGCATGTTGGTGTCGAACAGCAGCTTGCGACTGGCGCTCAGGTCCTCGGCGGGGGTGATGCCGGCCTCGGCCAGCAGCGGCAGCGTCTCGTCGAGTATGCGGCCCTTGGAGAGGGCCAGAATCAGTTGCTTGCTCATGGTTTTGCCTGTAGCGGTTTGCCTGCGGCGATTTCAGCCCGGGATACGCCGTATCCGCGCACCCAGCAGCTGCAGCTTCTCCTCGATGCACTCGTAGCCGCGATCGATATGGTAGATACGATCCACCAGGGTCTCGCCCTGGGCCATCATGGCCGCGATCACCAAAGAGGCCGAGGCCCGCAGGTCGGTGGCCATCACCGGCGCACCGGACAGACTCTCGACGCCGGTGATCACTGCGGTATTGCCCTCGAGGACGATATCGGCGCCCATGCGGTTCAGCTCCTGAACGTGCATGAAGCGATTCTCGAAGATCGTCTCGACGACCCGCGAGGTACCTTCAGCCACGGCATTCATGGCGACAAACTGGGCCTGCATGTCGGTGGGAAACGCCGGATAGGGCGCGGTGCGAATATTGACCGCCCGCGGGCGCTGGCCGTGCATGTCGAGAGCGATCCAGTCCTCGCCGCTGGTAATGGTGGCGCCGGCCTCCTCCAGCTTGGCCAGCACCGCCTCCAGAATATCACTGCGAGTATTGCGCACCCGCACCTTGCCTCTGGACAGCGCCGCCGCCACCAGGAAGGTGCCGGTCTCGATGCGGTCCGGCATCACATCGTGCTCGGCACCGTGCAGCCGCTCGACTCCCTCGATGGTGATGGTGTCGGTGCCGTGGCCGCGGATATTGGCGCCCATCTTGATCAGGCACTCGGCCAGATCGACGACCTCAGGCTCCTTGGCGGCATTTTCCAGCACCGTGGTGCCATCGGCCAGGGTGGCCGCCATCAGCAGATTCTCGGTACCGGTCACGGTCACCACATCGAAGAAGATACTGGCTCCCTTGAGCCGACCATCGACCCGGGCGCGGATATAGCCGCCTTCCACATGCACCTCGGCCCCCATGGCTTCCAGGCCTCGCAGGTGAAGATCCACCGGTCGCGAACCAATCGCACAGCCGCCGGGCAAGGAGACATCCGCATGGCCGAAGTGGGCGAGCAAGGGGCCCAGCACCAGGATCGAGGCGCGCATCTTCTTGACCAGCTCATAGGGCGCATGGCAGCTGGTGACCTGGGCGCCATCGAGCTGGATGCTCATGTGATCGCCCATCACCGGCTGAAGGCCCATATGGCCCAGCAGCTCCAGCGTGGTGGTGATGTCCTGCAGGTGCGGCAGATTGCCGATGGTCACCGGTCCCTCGGAGAGCAGGGTGGCGCAAAGAATCGGCAGGGCCGCATTCTTGGCCCCGCTGATCCAAACCTCGCCATCGACGGGGCCATTTCCGGTAATGATCAGCTTATCCATTAGCGCGCATCACGCTCCTGCGTTTTCTGGAGCGGACTGCCACTGCAGCGGAGTGTAGGTACGAACGGTCACCGCGTGCAGCGCACCGCTGGCAATCTCTTCGGACAGCGCCGACAGAATCAGCTGCTGACTCTTGACCCGAGACATGCCCTCGAACACATCACCAACGGCGACCACCTGAAAATCACAGCCTTCACCCTGAATATAAAAGTCACAGCCTTCGATTCGGCTAGCGAGCAGCGCCTTGACGTCAGTCGGTTGCATCGGACCCTCACTTGTCGTTGTGAATCATCGTTCGCCACCGTCCGGCCTGGCTCGGTGGCAGAATGAACTGGAGGGCTATAGTAAAGAAAAGCGCCGCGCTTGGCGATGGCATGACGATGGCGAGGCCCGGCCTCAGCCAGTGACGCCCGTTGTCTGTGCTGGCAGCAGACTATCGATACCGGCCACCTCGGCGAGCCTAAGGAGCGGCGGGGACAGCTCGACAGCCTGAACTGTCAGGCGTTTCGCCTCGGCGACACGCAGCCACTCCAGCATGACGCTGATGGCTGCACTGCTGATACGATCCACACCGCCAAGATCGAGCACTACTGTGCTGCCAGGGGGCTGCTGCGCCAGCCACTGGCTGCCAGTGTTGGCAAGCTCGGCCGCGCCCTCGAAGTCGACGCCGCCGGTCACCGAGAGGGTCGTCCCTTCGGCCCCGAGACGGCTATCTCCCGCCTCAAGCAGCAGGCTCATGAAGAACCGCCCCGCTCAAGCTCATCGGCATCCAGCTCAGGTGCCCAGGCGTTGATGACGGCGTCATAGTCGCGGTTGTTCTGGCGCATCGCCTGATCGAACTGGTTGCGAAACGTCAGCCCCAGATTGATGCCGTTGACGATCACGTTGACGACCTTCCACTGGCCATCGCTGAGGCGCAGGGTATAGCTGATCGGGTAGACATCACCGTCGGTGCCGACAATCTCCATGGCCACGCTGGCCTGGTCGTCGTAGCGACCGCTGCGCTGGTTATCCAGCACGCGTATCTCGCGATAGTCGTACGTCACCAGGCCCTTGGCATAGGTGTCGATCAGCGTCTGGCGAAAGGTATTCACGAAGCGTGAGCGCTGCTGAGGCGTGGCATTGGAAAAGTAGCGCCCCATCACGCTGGCACCGATGTAGCGGAAGTCGGCCACATCGGCAAGGCTGTCATCGACCACCCGCTTGAGTTCTTCGGTATTTGCGGCGTAGTAGTCCTCGCGCCCCTCGAGCTTGCCCATCAGCCGATCCACGCTGTCGCGGATCATCTGTTCAGGACTGCTCTGTGCCAGCGCCGGCAGAGACAGCAGCATCAACAGTGCACACAGTATCGCCGCAGGAAAGCGGCCACGCAGGGAAGATGGCATCATGGTCATCAGTCCTCGATAACGTTGGAAATGAATTGCTGGATGAGCTCTTCCAGCACCAGCGCCGACTGGGTATCGCGCAGACGATCACCATCCGACAGCATCTCTGGGGCACCACCCACCGACAGGCCAATATACTGCTCGCCAAGCAGCCCGGAGGTCAGAATGGCCGCGGTGGTGTCCTCGGGCAACTTTCCTTCCAGGTCAGAATCCAGGCTCAGCATCACCCGGGCGTCGTACCACTCGGGGTCCAGCTCGATGCTCTCCACCCGGCCGACGGTCACGCCCGCCATGGTCACCCGCGAGCGCGGCTTGAGCCCGCCGGTATTGGCGAAGTTGGCCTCCAGATGAAACACCCCTTTGGGTGCTTCAAGACTGAGCCCGCTGACGCGAAGGCCGAGAAACACCAGCCCGAGGACGCCGGCCAACATGAACAGGCCAACCCCCAGCTCCATGAACTTGCTGCGTTTCATTGTACGCCTCCAAACATCAGACAAAGTCTCCGAACATCACTGCGGTAAGAATGAAATCCAGGCCCAGCACCGCCAGCGACGAATGGACCACGGTCCGCGTCGTGGCCCGCGAGATGCCTTCCGAGGTGGGGATCAACGCATAGCCCTGATAGACCGCGATCCAGGTCACCACCAGGGCAAACACCAGGCTCTTGACCAGCCCGTTGCCCACATCGTCGATGAAGCTCACGCTGGCCTGCATGTTGCCCCAGTAGGAACCCTCGAACACGCCCAGCCACTCGACGCCGACCAGTTGCCCACCCCAGATGCCGACCACGCCGAAACCAATGGTCAACAGCGGCAGAGAAACGAAGCCGGCCCACAGCCGCGGCGCGACAATCCGGCGCAGCGGGTCGACGCCGATCATCTCCATGCTGGACAGCTGTTCGGTGGCTTTCATCAGGCCGATCTCGGCGGTCAGCGCCGAGCCGGCACGCCCGGCAAACAGCAGCGCCGCCACCACCGGAGCCAGCTCGCGCAGCAGCGACAGCGCCACCATCTGGCCCAGCGCGTCCTCGGCGCCAAAATCAACCAGGATGGTATAGCCCTGCAGCGCCAGCACCATGCCGATGAACAGCCCTGACACCAGCACGATAGCCAGCGACATCACGCCGACAAAATGCATCTGCCGCAGCCACAGGCGCAGGCCTTCGCCGCTCGGCCAGCCAATCGCCGACTGAAACAGGAAGATACCGGCCAGCCCCAGCGCCTCCACGCCGTTCAGGGTGGTGCGCCCGAGCCGGGTTATCCAGGCGATCATCGTGTGCTCTCCGTACCCAGCAGATCGGCATAAAAGTCTTTAGCCGGATAATGAAAAGGCACCGGCCCATCCGGCTCGCCGTGAATGAACTGTCGCACCCGAGGATTATCCTCACTGCTCAGCGCCTGGGGCGTGCCATGCCCCATGACACCGCCATCGGCAATCACATAAACATAGTCGGCGATGGACAGCGCCTCCTTGATATCGTGGGAAACCACAATCGCCGTCAGACCCAGCGCCTGATTGATACGCTTGATCAGCTGCACCAAGACGCCCATGGAAACCGGGTCCTGTCCCACGAAGGGCTCATCATACATAATCAGCTCCGGGTCCAGGGCAATCGCCCGGGCCAACGCCACACGCCGCGCCATGCCACCGGACAGCTCCGACGGCATCAACGAGCGCGCACCGCGCAGCCCCACGGCCTCCAGCTTCATCAATACCAGGTCGCGCACCATGGACTCAGGAAGATCGGTATGCACTCGCAGCGGAAACGCCACGTTCTCGAACACGCTGAGATCGGAAAACAGCGCGCCGCTCTGGAACAGCATCCCCATGCGCCGCCGCAGCTTGAACAGCGGCTTGCGAGACAGCGCATGCACTTCCTGGCCATCGATCACCACGCGCCCCGCATCCGGCGTGAGCTGCCCGCCGATCAGCTTGAGCAGCGTCGTCTTTCCGCAGCCGCTGGGGCCCATGATGGCAGTGATGGCGCCCTTGGGGATCGCCATATCCATGCCCTGGAAAATCTCCGACTCCCCACGAGAAAAACGCAACCCTTCGATCTCGATAAAAGGCTTTTCGCTCATCCATTCAGCCTCTGAAAGCAATTATCGAACATCGTATCCTAACCCACTTCACCAGCGCCAGCGCTGTCGACTTGCACCCGCTTCGACCACGGGTTTCAATAATGTGTTCTCGTGTTTCTTCCTCGGCACGCGCGACGACGCTGGCCGAACCGGGTGACACGTCCGTTTTTTCACCCGCGCGACCATCCTGAGCCAGCCTTCCCGATGACGAACGACACGCACCCCATCATGCCGGATCTTCGCGAGAGCGCGGCACGCACTCTGAAGCTGGAGTCCCAGGCCATTGCGGCTCTGGTGGACCGCCTCGACGATCACTTTGACCACGCCTGCACCCTGATACTGGCCTGCCGTGGCCGCATCATCGTGACCGGCATGGGCAAATCAGGCCATATCGCCGGCAAGGTCGCCGCGACCCTGGCCAGCACCGGCACACCCGCGTTCTTTGTGCATCCCGGCGAAGCCAGCCATGGCGATCTCGGCATGGTCACCCGGGGCGATGTGGTTCTGGCGCTGTCCAACTCCGGCGAGACCTCAGAAGTCACCGCCCTGCTGCCGCTGCTCAAACGAATGGGCACTCCGCTGATCAGCATGACCGGACATCCCGGCTCCACCCTCGCCCGCCACGCCGATGCCCATATTCATGTCGGCGTCGAGCGCGAAGCCTGTCCGCTGGACCTGGCCCCGACCTCCTCGACCACCGCTTCGCTGGCCATGGGCGATGCGTTGGCCGTGGCCTTGCTCGAAGCGCGCGGCTTCACCGCCGAGGACTTCGCTCTCTCGCATCCCGGTGGCAGCCTGGGCAAGCGGCTGCTGCTGCGAGTATCGGACCTGATGCACAGCGGCAAGCGCTTGCCAAGAGTGGCACTCGGCAGTCCCCTGCGCGAGGCGCTTATCGAGATTACCCGCCAGGGGCTGGGCTTCACCTGCGTGATAGCTCCCGACGGCACCCTCGCCGGGGTCTACACCGACGGTGACCTGCGCCGCACTCTGGATCAGTACAACGACCTGTCAGGCCTGATCGTGGACGAGGTCATGACCACGCCAGGCCGGCGCGTGGCACCGGACATGCTGGCTGCCGAGGCCGTGCGCATCATGGAAGACAATCGCATCACGGCGCTGGCCGTGGTGGATGACCAGGGGCGTCCCGTGGGCGCCTTGCACATGCACAACCTGCTCAGCAGCGGCGTCATCTAGCCTGACGACACCCCGAGGAAACCCCATGAACCACGAGCCCCGCCCCCTGGACCCACAGCTGATCGAGCGTTTGCGCCGAGTGCGTCTGCTGGCTCTGGATGTCGACGGCGTGCTGAGCGATGGCCAGCTCTACTTTGATAGCGACGGCGTCGAGACCAAGTCGTTCAGCGTGCTCGACGGCCACGGTCTCAAGCTAGCCAAGCGCTTCGGTATCGAGGTGGCTCTGATCACCGGCCGCGACTCACCGATGGTGACGCGCCGCGCCGCCGCCCTGGGCATCAAGCATCTCTACCAGGGAGTCGAGAAAAAGCTGCCGGTGCTGCGCGAGCTGTGTCAGCAGTTGGATATCACCCTCGACGAGGTCGCCTACTGTGGCGACGACATGCCAGACCTGGCGGCGATTCACCACAGCGCCGTCGGCATCAGCGTTCCCAACGCACCGGACTACATCCAGCGACACGCCGACTGGGTCACCCAGCGCGCCGGCGGCCAGGGAGCGGCTCGCGAGATCTGTGACACTCTGCTGCGCGCCCAGGGCCACTGGGATGCCCTGCTCGACAGCTATCTCCAGGCGCGGAGCTGATTGCCATGCGTCTGCCGCGTCCAGGATTTCGCAGCGGGCTGGCCCTGCTGCTGCTGGCACTTGGGGCGGCACTGACCCTACTCGACCCCCGCGACGCCCTGGTTCCCGGCCCGGTGCCCAGCGACGGCGACAATATCCCGGACTATGTGATCGAAGGCGCCCACCTGACCCGTTTCGATATCAATGGACGCGCCCATCAGCGCGTCGAAACGCCACGACTGGTGCATACGCCCGACGATATCACCCGGCTCGAACGCCCCGTGGCACAGCTGATCGATGACGACCAGCGACGCTGGGTTGCCACGGCACTGGTGGGGCGGCTGTCGACCAAAGAAGACCTGCTGACCCTGGAGGGCCAGGCGCGCCTGTTTGCTCCCGAGGAACGCTGGCAGCTCGATACCGAGACGCTGCACTACGACGGCAACACTAGCCACGCCTGGAGCGATGACTATTCGGTGCTGCGCCAGCCACCTCAACGCATGACCGGGCAGCGCTTCGATGCCTGGCTCAATGACGACCGCGCCACCTTAACCGACAATGTGCGCGGCTATCATCCCCCTGCCACACCGGAGACCTCAGCGCCATGATTCGATTGATCCCTTGCTTCACGCTGGCTGGCCTGCTAGCCCTGACGCTGTTACCGGTCGCCACCGCTCAGGCACTCGAGGGCGATGCCAGCGCGCCGGTACGGGTGGAAGCAGACCGCTTCGATCTGGACAACCGAGCCGGCAGCGCCGTCTATCAGGGCGATGTGCGCATTCAGCAGGGCAGCATGAAGCTGACCGGCGACCAGGTAGAGATTTATCGCAACGCCGATGGCCAGCTGAGCCGTGCCGTGGCCACTGGCGAGCGCGCCTACATCGAGCAAAAACCTTCTCCCGAGGAAAACCTGATGAAGGGCTGGGGGCGCCAGATTATCTACCACGTGGCCGAGCGACGCGTGGAACTGATCGACAAGGCCGAACTTCACCAGGGGGGCGATACCTTCGATGGCGGCTATCTCGAGTACTTTCTCGATCGGCGCGTGGTACAGGCCCGCTCCTCCGCCGAGGGCGTCGAGGGCAGTCAACGTGTGCGCATGACCCTCGAGCCCGAGCAGCAGGACAACCAATGAAAACCCTGATCGCCGAGAACCTGGCCAAGAGCTACAAGCGCCGTCGGGTGGTCCACGACATCAGTCTGCGCATCGAACAAGGCCATATTGTCGGCCTGCTCGGCCCCAACGGGGCGGGCAAGACTACCTCGTTCTACATGATCGTCGGGCTGGTCAAGGCCGATGCCGGACGCGTCGCCATCGACGACCTGGACCTGTCCAGCGCCGCCATGCATGAGCGCGCAAGAGCCGGCATCGGCTACCTGCCCCAGGAGGCCTCGATCTTCCGCAAGCTGTCGGTGGCCGACAACATCATGGCCATCCTCGAAACGCGCAAGGACCTGGACCGCACGCAGCGGCGCGCGCATCTCGAACAGCTGCTTGAAGACTTCAATATCACCCATATCCGCGACAACATCGGCATGAGCCTGTCCGGCGGCGAGCGACGGCGTGTGGAAATTGCCCGGGCACTGGCCACCGAGCCTGCCTTCATCCTGCTCGACGAGCCCTTCGCCGGCGTCGATCCGATCTCGGTCAGCGATATCAAGGGCATCATTCGCCAGCTCAAGGCCCGCAATATCGGCGTGCTGATCACCGACCACAACGTGCGTGAAACGCTGGATATCTGCGACAGCGCCTATATCGTCGGCGACGGTCAGATCATCGCCCAGGGTGACACCCAGGCCATTCTGGCCAATCAGCAGGTGCGCGAAGTCTATCTGGGTCAGGACTTCCGCCTCTAGGCTTTGCACGGAAACTGACTGGGCTGACTGCCGCATCAAGAAACACTGATTGGCACAATGCTTGCTTGGCTAAGCGTTGCATGCCGGGCTCGCAGCCTCTAGGGTAGAAGGCATACTCATTCCTTGACCTTCTTATGACGCGAGCAGCAATGCCATGGCACTGAAGCCCTCTCTGCAGCTCAAGATTGGTACTCAGCTGACCATGACGCCTCAGCTGCAACAGGCTATCGCTTTGCTGCAGCTCTCCACGCTGGATCTGCGTCAGGAGATACAGCAGGCGCTCGACGCCAACCCTCTGCTCGAACAGGAGGATGACTTCGGCGAGGTCGCCGTCAGCGAGACACCCGACGACGACTGGGCAAGCGAGATTCCTGATCAGCTCAGCGTGGACAGCGACTGGTCCGACACCTTTCCAGACACCGCATCCAGCAGCGGCAGCAGCGGTGAGGGACCCGACTTCGAACGCCACGGCAACGTTCAAAGCCTGAAAGACCGGCTAAGCTGGCAGCTCACTCTGCAGCAGGACATCGATGTCCGGGAGCAGCAAATTGCCGAGAGCCTGATTGATGCGGTCAATACCGACGGCTACCTGACCCAGCCGCTTTCGGAGATAGGCGATGGCCTGCGCACCCAGGGCCTGAGCGACCTGACCGAGCAGGAGATCGAGGCGGTACTGGCGCGGCTACAGCAGTTCGAACCCACCGGCGTCATGGCCCGCAGTCTCGGCGAGTGCCTGGCACTGCAGCTTGATGCCCTGCCCCAGGATACCCCCTGGCGTGCCCAGGCCTCTCGACTGGCACGCCAGTTTCTCGAAGCGCTGGCCAGCCGCGACGACAAGTTGCTGATGCGCCGTCTGGGCCTGGACGAGGACGAGCTGGAGGCGACCATTGCCCTGGTACGCAGCCTGGACCCGCGCCCCGGAAGCGCCTTCGACACGGAAGATAGCGCCTACGTCACTCCCGACCTGGTGGTTCGTCACACGCCTCATGGCTGGCGCATCGAACTCAATCCCGAGGCAACCCCGAGACTGCGCATTCAGCCCGACTATGCCGCCATGATTCGCCGCGCCGACCGCAGTGCCGATAACCAGTTCCTCAAGGATCACCTCAACGAAGCGCGCTGGCTGATCAAGAGCCTGCACAGCCGCAATGACACCCTGCTCAAGGTCGGCCGGGCCATCATGCAGCACCAGCAGGAATTCCTCGACCGCGGCGAGGAAGCGATGAAACCGCTGGTGCTGGCCGATATCGCCGAGCTGGTGGAGATGCACGAATCGACCATTTCGCGGGTCACCACACAAAAGTTTATTCACACGCCGCGCGGCGTGTTCGAACTGAAGTTTTTCTTTTCAAGCCATGTCGGCGGCGGAGACGATGCCCACTCGAGCACCGCCATCCGCGCCAGGATTCGCAAGCTGATCCAGGAGGAACCTCCCGGAAAACCGCTGTCGGACAGCCGGCTGGCCGACCTGCTGGCCGAGGAAGACATCGAGGTCGCCCGACGCACCGTGGCCAAGTATCGTGAGTCCATGAATATCCCCTCATCGAGCCAGCGCAGGCGGATGCGCTGAAACCCCGAGCGTCTTTCCCATCAGCGTTGGAGCGGGGGGTTTGCAGGCCAAGAAAAAGGGTTACAATCAAACCTCCACTCAAGTACCAAGGAGCGCGTCATGCAAGTGAACATTACCGGGCACCATGTGGAACTGACCGACCCCCTGCGTGATTATGTCCAGGAAAAGCTGGCGCGGCTTGAGCGTCATTACGACAACATCACCAACGTGCACGTCACGCTATCCGTGGAAAAGGAACGACAGCAGGCAGGCTGCACTCTGCATGCCGCCGGCGCCGACCTCCACGCCGAGGCAACCGACAACGACATGTACGCGGCCATTGATGCGCTGACCGACAAGCTGGATCGTCAGCTCGTCAAGCACAAGGAAAAGACCCTGGCGCGCGCTCAAGGCGCTGCGGGCATTCGCTGAGCCACCATGAACCTTGATACCATCCTTCCTCCCGAACGCACGCTGTTTGCGGTGCCCGGGGGGAGCAAAAAGCGGGTGCTGGAGTTCTTCAGCACCTTCATTGCCCAGAACACGCCAAGCCTCGACAGCCAGGAAGTTTTCAGCCGGCTGATTGGTCGCGAGCGACTGGGCAGCACCGGCATTGGTCAGGGCGTGGCTATTCCTCACGCCCGCAGCCCTCATTGCAAGGAACCCATCGCCAGCTTTCTCAAGCTGGTCGAGCCCGTCGACTTCGACGCGGTGGACGGCGAGCCGGTGGACCTGGTGTTCGTGCTTCTGGTTCCGGAAGAGGCCGATGATGCCCACCTCGCCCTCTTGGGCCAGGTGGCCGGCATCATGAACGACGCCCCCACACGCACCGCCCTGCGCCGTGCCGAAAGCCAGCAGGAGCTACACAACCTCCTGATAGACGCCATCCGGCGCTCGTCGGCCGAACCCGGCTGATAGAAGCTCCACAGGAGAATGTCATGCAGCTTGTGATCATCAGTGGCCGCTCCGGGTCGGGGAAATCGATCGCGCTGCAGGCCCTGGAAGACATCGGTTTCTACGCCATCGACAACCTGCCAGCGATGTTGCTGGGGCCCTTGATCGATGAGCTGCGCAGCGAACAGTCGCTGCGAACCTCGGTTGCCGTCAGCATCGATGCCCGCAACCTGCCCCACGCGCTGGAGCGCTTTCCGAGCCTGCTCGATGACGTGCGCAGCCGCGGCGTGGAGTGTCGGATCATCTACCTTACCGCCGACTCGCGCATCCTGCTGGAGCGCTATTCGGCGACCCGCCGCCGCCACCCGCTGACCCGTGGCAGCGAAATGACGCTGGCCGAGGCCATCGACCGGGAAGAGACCTCGCTTGGCGAGATTCGCGACCTGTCCGACCTGGTCATCGACACCTCTCGCCTGTCGGTACACGACCTGCGTGGACGCATCAACGAGCAGGTCACCGACAAGGGCGATGACGACCTCACCCTGACGCTGGAGTCGTTCGGCTTCAAACGCGGCGTGCCGTTGGATGCCGATATCGTCTTCGACGCCCGCTGCCTGCCCAATCCCTTCTGGGACCCGGCGCTCAGAGAATTCACCGGCCGCGATGCCTGCGTCATCGAGTTTCTCGAGGAGCACCCCGTGGTCGCCGACATGCAGCGCGACATCTTCGCCTGGATCGAACGCTGGCTGCCCCACTACCAGGCCAGTCAGCGCAGCTATCTGACCGTGGCGGTGGGCTGCACCGGCGGCCAGCATCGATCTGTCTACCTGGTCGAGCAGCTAGCCCACCAGCTGGCCAAGCAACACCCTGGTGTGCGCCTGCGCCATCGTGAACTTGGCATCCAGCACACGCTCCACGACACCGAACAGGTTCGACACGACAACAAGGAAGACTGAGCCGTGCCGACACGCAAGCTCACCCTGATCAATAAAAGGGGGCTGCACGCCCGCGCCGCCACCCGGCTGGTGCAGTGTTCACAACGCTTTGCGGCCCGCGTTACCGTGCATCACGGCGACCGTCAGGGCGATGCCGACAACATCATGTCGCTGCTGATGCTGGCCGCGCCCTGCGGCACCGAGCTGCTGGTGGAGGCCGAGGGGGAAGACGAGCAGGAGGCGCTGGACGCGCTGGAAGCCCTGTTTGCCAGCCGTTTCGACGAAGACACCTAGAGGCTGGCATTCGCCAGTCAGCGCCACCCCAGCGAGCCGCTTCATGTCTCTGTAACTGATCCAGACCGGCAAGTACACACGCGTCGACTATGATCCCCAACGGGATCTGTTCATCAAGACCTTCACGCCCAAGCGCTTCGACCGCCTGCGCTACCTGCTGCGCATTCGCCCCTACCCGGGGCATAACTTCGCGCTCATCGCCAGACATCTGGAAGCACTGGGCATTGCCACACCCACCATCGTCGAAGCCGACAAGTACCGTCTGGTGACCGCGAATATCCACGGGGTGCCGCTCAAGCAGCGCATCCAGGACAGCGAGGCGCTGCAGACGCAGTACCTGGATGCACTGGAGGCCTATTACCGCCACGGCATCCACTGTCGCGGCCTGCACACCAACAACTTCCTGGTACGTGATGGCCGCATCGTTGCCATCGATCTCGACGCCTACAAGGCCCCGCACCGTCTGATACGCTTCCCGCAGCGCGAGTATCTCGACTGCCTGAGCCGCTCGCTACATGGCGACGAGGCCTTCCTGTTCCATGCCCTGCTGGAACGGCTGGGTCTTGGCGCCGACTTCCGACCGCTGACCTGACATCCAGGACCTGATAATCAACAGGTCGGCCTCGAATGCCCCAAACGCTAATACTGACCGGCTGGTTGGTATTGGCATCAGCCGCCAGCGATGGTCATCTCATCAATCAGCCAGCTGCCGCTATGAATGCTGCCGCGGGTGTCGATGTCGCTGCCCACACCGACCAGCCCGGCAAGCATGGCATTCAGGTTGAAGGCGAACAGGGTCGGTACTCAGTGACAGACCATATTGCGACGTCAGCAACTCCTGAATACGAGCATAGGGCAGTAGCTGGTATTGAGAGAGGGAGAGGACGTTTGCCTTGAGACGCAGGCCATACTGGACCGGGCGGATCACGCCGTCGGGAAATGGCGCTACTATACCTGAAAGAACGGCAGGTTAGCGTCCCCACAGGACTCCAGCCTGAATAGTTACACATTGTTTATTTATATTTTATTTTTCGCACTTAGTTATTAGCTATTACTCATACAACTCAATGACAG
>ERZ1032675.40-NODE-40-length-21038-cov-4.926989_pt1 | contig 21038 bp, 17 predicted proteins | sample MGYA00516694_ERZ1032675 | MGnify/ENA primary metagenome ERZ1032675 (study PRJEB33719, sample SAMN04261600) | wastewater metagenome | biome: rural village; feature: latrine urine exit; material: soil | place: El Salvador | collected 2013-01-14 ...
CCGCGACGGCTACATGGCTTTCGTCAGAAGCCCCGACGGCATCTCCGTCGAGCTGTTGCAGGCCGGCGATGCGCTGGAACCTCAGGAGCCCTGGGCGTCGATGGAAAACACCGGCACCTGGTAGTTTGGCGATCATGTCCAGACAGGCGCGGCGGGGGTTGTCCAGAGGGCGAGGCTCGGGCAAGCTTGGCGCTTCGCATCGCTACTACTTTTTTTGCTATTGCTCCAAGGAGAGCTGCACGCCATGTCGCTGCTGCCACGCCAACGCTTCCAATATTTGATGATAGCCGCGCTTGTCGCACTGCTGGCCGGCTGTGCCGGTGGAGGAAAGACGCCAAGCGGCGGCGAGGGTGCTCAGTCGCTGTCAGGCCCGCTGATAGGCAAGCGCTGGACCCTGCTGCTGGTCGGAACCAGCGATCGCCTGGAGTTTGCCACCAAGCCCTGGTTTGAAATCTCGCCCCAGGGCAAGGTGACCGGCTTCGACGGCTGCAACCAGATCAATACCAGCGTGACGCTGGGCGCCAATAACCACATCGAGTTCGGTGAGATTGCCTCGACCCGCATGACCTGTCCTGACATGGACAAGGTGCGCCAGGTCACCGATATGCTGGATACCGCCTACGGCTATCTGATCGACCATGACCGGCTGGTGTTCTTCGGTCCGGATCAGCGCGTGCTGGGCGGCTGGCGCACCAGCGACTAGCCCCTGACGCACACAGACCGGCGCCGCCCCCGAGGGCGGCGCCGTTGGCGCTTTTCGGCCGGGTTCGGGGCCGTGTGAATCAAAGCGCGGCGATCTTCTCGCGCTGCTCCACCAGCAGTCGACGGGCGGTCTGGAAATCGGCCAGCTTGGCGCGCTCCTTTTCCACCACCGCGGCCGGCGCCTTGGCCACAAAGCCGTCGTTGCCGAGTTTCTTCTCGATACCGCCGATCAGCTTCTCCTGCTTGTCGATCTCCTTGCTCAGACGGGCAAGCTCGGCGTCCTTGTCGATCAGATCAGCCATGGGCACCAGGACTTCCAGTTCGCCCACCAGCTGGGTGGCTGACAGCGGCGCCTCGGCGGGATTCTCCAGCCAGGTGATGCTTTCCAGCTTGGCCAGCTTGGCCAGAAAACGGCGGTTGTCCGCGAGCCGCTGGCGGTCGCTGTCGGCGCCTTTGGTCAGCAGCACCTCCAGCGGCTTGCCGGGAGCGATGTTCATCTCGGCGCGGATGTTGCGTACCGCGACGATCACGCCCTTGAGCCACTCGATATCGCGGGTGGCGGTTTCATCGAACTTGGCCTCGTCGACCACCGGCCAGGGCTGGACCATGATCGAGTCGCCGTTACCTTCAGCGTCATCCTTGAAGGTACCCGCCAGCGGCGCCACGCGCTGCCAGATCTCTTCGGTAAGGTAGGGCATCATCGGGTGCGCCAGGCGCAGGATGGTCTCCAGCACCCGCACCAGGGTGCGGCGCGTGCCGCGCTTGCGCTTTTCAAGCTCGGCCGCTCCCGACGTCTTGTCTCCCGCGGCATTAGTACTTCCCTGTACGTCATCCTCCCACAGTACCGGCTTGGAAAGCTCCAGATACCAGTCGCAGTATTCGTTCCACACAAAGTCATACAGCGCCTGGGAGGCGTGGTCGAAGCGGAATTCCTCCAGTGCCCGGGTGACCTGGGCCTCGGTCTGCTGCAGGCGCGAGATGATCCAGCGGTCGGCCAGCGACAGCTCAACCGGCGTATCGTCAAGCCCGGTATCCTCGCCCTCGGCGTTCATCAGCACATAGCGCGAGGCATTCCACAGCTTGTTGCAGAAATTGCGGTAGCCGTCCAGCCGGCCCATGTCGAACTTGATATCGCGCCCGGTGGTGGCCTGGGACAGGAAGGTGTAGCGCAGGGCGTCGGTGCCGTGGGCCTCGATGCCCGCGGGGAATTCGCTGCGCGTGGCCTTGTCGATGGCCTTGGCCATGTTGGGCTGCATCATGTTGTCGGTACGCTTTTGCACCAGGCTTTCCAGCTCGATGCCGTCGATCAGGTCGATGGGATCAAGCACGTTGCCCTTGGACTTGGACATCTTGTGGCCCTGGCCATCGCGTACCAGGCCATGCACGTAGACCGTCTTGAACGGTACTTCGCCGGTGAACTTCAGGGTCAGCATGATCATCCGTGCGACCCAGAAGAAGATGATGTCGAAGCCGGTGACCAGCACGCTGGTGGGGTGGAAGGTCGCCAGTTCCGGGGTCTGCTCGGGCCAGCCCAGGGTGCCGAAGGTCCACAGGCCGGAGCTGAACCAGGTGTCCAGCACGTCCTCGTCCTGGGTCAGGGCCAGGTCGGCGGGCAGGCCGTGCTTGTCCCTGGCCTCCTGCTCGGTGCGCGCCACATAGACGTTGCCGTCGGCGTCGTACCAGGCCGGAATGCGATGGCCCCACCACAGCTGGCGCGAGATGCACCAGTCCTGCAGGTCGCGCATCCAGGCGAAGTACATGTTCTCGTAGTTCCTGGGAACGAACTGGATATCGCCGTTTTCCACCGCCGCAATGGCCGGCCCGGCCAGCTTCTCCACCGCCACGAACCACTGATCGGTGAGCAGCGGCTCGATGACGTCGCCAGAGCGGTCGCCATAGGGCAGGGTGTTGCTGACCGTCTCGACCTGCTCGAGCAGGCCGGCGGCGTCCATGTCGGCGACGATCTGCTTGCGCGCCTCGAAACGGTTCTGCCCGGCATAGGCCTCGGGCAGGCCGGTGTCGACGTCTTCCAGCGGGCGACCCTGCAGGTCGAAGACCTCGGCGGCGGCCAGGATGGTGGCATCCTTGGAGAAGACGTTGATCAGCGGCAGACCGCAGCGCTTGCCGACCTCGTAGTCGTTGAAGTCGTGGGCCGGGGTGATCTTCACGCAGCCCGAGCCCTTGTCCATGTCGGCATGTTCATCCGCCACCACCGGGATTCGGCGCCCCACAAGCGGGAGCGTCACGAACTTGCCGATCAGCGAGGCGTAGCGAGGATCTTCCGGGTTGACCGCCACGGCGCTGTCGCCGAGCAGGGTCTCGGGGCGGGTGGTGGCCACGACCAGATAGCCCTTGCCGTCGTCGGTGGTCACGCCGTCGGCCAGCGGATAGCGGAAGTGCCAGAAACTGCCCTGCTGGTCGCGATTTTCGACTTCGAGATCGGAAATCGCCGTGTGCAGGGTCGGGTCCCAGTTGACCAGCCGCTTGCCGCGGTAGATCAGCTCTTCCTCGTGCAGACGCACGAAGACTTCCTGTACCGCCTTGTAGAAACCATCGTCCATGGTGAAGCGCTCGCGGCTCCAGTCGACGCTGGTTCCCATGCGGCGCAGCTGGCGGGTGATCTGTCCGCCGGACTCGTGCTTCCACTCCCACACCTTGTCGATGAAGGCCTCGCGGCCCAGGTCATGGCGGCTCTTGCCTTCCTCGGCGGCGATCTTGCGTTCCACCAGCATCTGGGTGGCGATGCCGGCGTGGTCGGTGCCGACCTGCCACAGGGTGTTGCGGCCCTGCATGCGCCGCCAGCGAATCAGCGTGTCCATGATGGTGTCCTGGAACGCATGGCCCATGTGCAGGCTGCCGGTGACGTTGGGCGGTGGAATCATGATGGTGTAGGGCTCACCCTGGCCGGACGGCGCGAAGCGGTTATCCGCCTCCCAGCGCTCATACCAGCGGGATTCGATGTGCTCGGGTTGGTAAGTCTTTTCCATGATGATTCCGGGGCTCGACAAAGACGGAAGGTGACGGCACGCGATGGCAGGCGCGACAGGGCAGCGCCATGCTGGCCGTGAAAAATGGTATCGATTATAGCCCGGCGCAGCGCCCGGCGTCATGGTGGCTCAGCGTTTGCCGCCGAGCTGGTGCGCGGTGACCGGATAGCCGCGCTGCTTGTAGGTCTGCCAGCACTCGCGCTTGGCGGTGAGCACGTCCTGATGCTGGTTGATGATCTCGGCGACGCGCTCGAAGCGCGAGAACCACTCGGGAATGCCGCTATGCAGGTTGAGCATGGCCTGTGGCGTGGCGCTGTCGGTGACCGGCGGCGCCTCCCAGCCAAGGGTGACCGGCACGCTGTCGGCATGCTCGCTGCCGAGCAGCGCATGGGGCAGGTAGGCGTCGGGGCGAAAGACCCACAGCTGGTCATCCAGGGCACGAGCCATGGCCTCGTCCTGGGTATGGATATGCAGCCGATAGCCCTTGCCGACGATGGTTTCGGCCAGCTTGCAGGCAAACTCGAAGCGGGCGTCCAGGGTGGTGTTCGGCAGGATATAGAAGTCGATGCGGGTCATTGAGTCTCGTCGTGGGCAGCTCGGCTTCTCAGTGGCGACCAGTTTTAGCTTCTTAGCCCAGCTGTGCTGGAGACAGGTCGAAGAGGAGGCGCTGTGAACCCGTCCATGGGCGCTACCGATTCCCTGCGTCGCTCTCGCTCCTGCTCCGCTTGCAGGGCCTGGGTTGGCCATCCGTGGCCAACCCATTCGGCGGGAAGAACATCCACTGGATGTTCTTCGTTTTCCGCCTCACCCCTGGAATCGGACCTCCTCTTCGACCTGTCTCCAGCCGCTGCTTCACTTTATCGGTTAAATCAGCTGCTGCTCTTGGAAAGGTGTTAAAACAGCCGCGTCATCCAGCCGTGGCTATCCTCGGCGCGACCGTACTGAATGTCGAGCAGGCGCTTGCGCAGCTTGGCGGCCACTTCATTGCCTGCCGGGTGTTCGACGGTGCCGTTTTCGCTGACCAGGCGGCCGATCGGGGTGACCACCGCAGCGGTGCCGCAGGCGAAGACCTCGGTGATATCGCCGGAGGCCACGCCGTCGCGCCATTCATCAATGCTGATCGGGCGTTCTTCAGGGGTCAGGCCTTCGTCCTTGGCCAGCTGCAGCATCGAGTCGCGGGTCACGCCCTCAAGGATGGTGCCGGTCAGGCGTGGGGTGGCCAGACGCCCGTCCCTGGTGACGAAGAACAGGTTCATGCCGCCCAGTTCCTCGACCCAGGTGTTTTCGATGGCGTCCAGGAACGCCACCTGGTCGCAGCCATTATCGGCGGCTTCCTTCTGGGCCAGCAGGGAGGCCGCGTAGTTGCCGCCGCACTTGGCAAAGCCGGTACCGCCGGGGGCGGCGCGGTTGTAGTTCGACGATAGCCAGATCGATACCGGCTTCACGCCGCCCTTAAAGTAGGCGGCCACGGGACAGGCGATCACGTAGTAGTCGACTTCCTTGGCCGGGCGCACGCCGAGGAAGGCTTCGCTGGCGATCATGAACGGGCGCAGATACAGGCTCGACTCGTCGGCCTCGCTGGTCGGAGTCGGCACCCAGCTGACGTCCTGGGCGACCAGCGACTTGACGGCACCGAGGAAGTCTTCGTCGGGCAGCTCCGGCAGGGCCAGGCGGCGCGCGCTGCGGCGGAAGCGCTCGGCGTTTTTCTCCGGGCGGAAGGTCCATACCGAGCCGTCGGCGTGACGGTAGGCCTTCATGCCCTCGAAGATTTCCTGCCCGTAATGCAGTACCGCTGCCGACGGGTCGAGCTGCAGGGGCCCGTAGGGGCGCACCTCATGACCATGCCAGCCGGCGTCGTTTGTCCAGCGTACATTGGCCATGTGGTCGGTGAAGTAGCGACCGAAACCGGGGTTGGCGAGGATGTCGTCACGCAGGTTGTCGGCCAGCGGCTGGGTAGAGGGCAATACGCTGAAGCGTTCGGTAGACACGACTCGTGATCTCCGCTGGGCCCCGCTGTGAACGCGCGGGGCTGAATGACTTGAAGCCGGGCTCAGAGCCACTGAGCCCGGTGTTGAACAAAGAGCAAGCGTAAAAAGATAGGGGCCCGTCAGTCCTCGGGGTTCTCGCCCTGGCGGTCGGCCTCGCGGTCCAGCAGGTACTGGGTCAGCAGGCTGACGGGACGTCCGCTGGCGCCTTTCTGCTTGCCGGAATGCCAGGCGGTGCCGGCAATGTCCAGATGTGCCCAAGGGTAGTTGTCGGTGAAGCGCGAAAGGAAGCAGCCCGCGGTCACGGTACCCGCCGGACGCCCGCCGATATTGGCGATATCGGCAAAGTTGGAGTCCAGCTGCTCCTGGTACTCATCCCACAGCGGCAGCTGCCAGACGCGATCCCAGGATGTCTCGCCGGCCTCCAGCAGGTTCAGCGCCAGGTCATCGTTGTTGGACATCAGGCCGGTGGCGTGATGGCCCAGCGCAATGATCACCGCACCGGTCAGGGTGGCGATGTCGACCACGCTTGCCGGCTCGAAGCGCTCGGCGTAGGTCAGCGCATCGCACAGCACCAGGCGGCCCTCGGCGTCGGTGTTGAGCACCTCGACACTCAGGCCCTTCAGGGTCTTGATGATATCGCCGGGCTTGGTGGCACGGCCGCTGGGCATGTTCTCGGCGCTGGCGACGATGCCGACCAGGTTGATCTTCGGCTTGATGGCAAGCACGGCGCTGATGGTGCCGAACACGCTGGCCGCGCCGCACATGTCGAATTTCATCTCGTCCATGCCTTCGCCGGGCTTGAGCGAGATGCCGCCGGTGTCGAAGGTGATGCCCTTGCCGACCAGCACGTGGGGGGCCTCGTCGGGGTCGTCGGCGCCCTGATACTTCATGACGATCAGTCGTGACGGTTCGTCGCTGCCGCGGCCCACGCTGAGCAGCGAATGGGCGCCCAGCACCTCCAGATCCTCCTCGTCGAGGATTTCGCTGATCAAACTGCCGCCGGAGCCCGACGCCATTTCTTCAGCCAGATCGGCCAGGTAGCGGGGTGTACAGACGTTGCCGGGCAGGTTGCCCAGGGTGCGGGTCAGGGCGGTGCCGTTGCCGATGGCGTCACCGGTCGCCGCGCCGCTTTTGGCCGCCTCGGCGTTGCCGCCTTCGCTGACCAGCAGAGTCACGCTCTCCAGGCGCGGTGCCGGAGACGGCTCGGACTTGAATTCGCTGAAGCGATAGACGGCGCGATGGGCCGCTTCTGCGACCATGCGGGCCTTCCAGGCGCAGTCGCGATCGGCGACCGGCACGTCGGTGAAGGTCACGGCGCTATCATCGATCGGCAGCTCTGCCAGCGCCTTGAAGGCGGCATCGATGGCCTTGCGAAAGGCGCCTTCATGGAACTTGTCCTGAGCTCCCAGGCCAACCAGCAGCAGGCGGTCGGAATTCAGGCCGGGAGCAAAGGGAACCAGCTGAACATGCCCCAGCTTGGCGTCAAAGTCACCGCGCTCGATCAGCTGGCTGATCAGACGCTCGCTGGCGTCGTCGAGCTTGGCTGCGCCGGGCAGCAGCTCGCCATCCTTGAACACCGGTACCACAAGACAGGCCGTCTCGACCCGGACAGGGTTGGCCGTTTTGACTGGGAATTCCATGGGCTCTCCACAAGACAAGCGATGAGGGATTCTGGATAATGCCGGCACATTGCCGAGTCATTCCAGTGTACCCAAGGCCAGGCATCATTGCATGGAAGTTGGCCGGTTCGGGAGTTCACCTTGATCCTGTTTCGCTATCTGACCCGTGAGATCCTGCAGACCATGGCCGCCGTGGCTGGAGTGCTGCTGATGGTGATCATGGGCAGTCGTTTCATCCGCTACTTTTCCAGCGCTGCCGAGGGCGATATTCCGGTCAGCATCCTCAGCAGCCTGATGCTCTATCACCTGCCCGGCTTTCTCGAGCTGATTCTGCCGCTGGCCTTTTTTCTGGGCATCCTGCTGGCTTACGGGCAGCTGTATCTGAACAGTGAAATCACCGTGCTGGTGGCCTGCGGCACCAGTCCGGCGAAACTGCTGCAGGTCAGCCTGGTGCCCGCTGCCGTGGTGGTTGTACTGGTTGGCCTGTGCAGTCTGTGGCTGACGCCTGCCGGCGCGCTGCACAATGAGGTGCTGATCGAGGAGCAGCGCAGCCGGCTCGATTTCAGCTCCCTGGCGCCAGGCCGCTTCCAGGATTTCGGCGATGGGCGTACCGCCTACATTGCCGACCTGGATGAGGACGAGCAGCGCATGCAGGAGGTATTCATCAGCGAACGACAGCGACGCAGCGACGGCTCTCCCGAGACCATGGTCACCCGCGCTGCCAGTGGCTATCAGACCACGGACAGGGAGAGCGGCACGCGCTTTCTGGTGCTGGCCGATGGCGAGCGCTTCAGCGTCGAGCCTGGCCTGGCCCAGGCGGAGCGCCTGACGTTTGACAGCTATGCGGTGCGTCTGTCGGGGGGTGTCCTGGACCCTGACCTGGCCAAGGCCGAGTACGCCACGACCCGTGGACTCATGGCCTCGCCGGAACCCGCCTTTCAGGCTCAGCTGCAGTGGCGGCTGGGTCTGCCGCTGATGGTCGTGATTCTGACGCTGATGGCCATGCCGCTGTCGAAGGTCAACCCTCGTCAGGGCCGTTTCGCCAAGCTGCTGCCGGCAATCTTTCTGTATGTGGCCTATCTGAGTCTGCTGCTGGCGGCGCTGGACGCCATCGGTAGCGGCAGCTGGCCGGTGGCGGTCGGCATGTGGCCGATTCATGCGGTCTTCCTGGCGCTGGGCCTTGGCATGCTGTGGCGCGATCAGCGTCGGGGGATGAGCGGATGATGATCGCTGACCGGCTGGATCGCTACATCGCCCGCCATGTGCTGGGCGCCATTCTGGTGGTGCAGGTGGTACTGCTGGGGCTTGATATGACGATTACCTATATCAACGACCTGGGCGATGTGAAGGGCGACTACGGTGCGCTCCAGGTGCTGATATACCTGTGCATGCGCCTGCCCTGGCGCTTCTATCAGTACGCGCCGGTAGGAGTGTTGATTGGCGCCCTGATCGGGCTTGGCAGCATGGCTTCGAGCAATGAACTGACCGTGATGCGTGCCGCAGGGCGCTCACTTGCCCGCATCCTGTGGGGGGTGATGAAGCCGATCATCCTGGTGATTGTCGCCGTGTTGCTGGTGGCTGAATTCATCAGTCCCGCTACCGAACAATATGCCACCGCCTGGCGCCTGGAAAAGATGCAGGGCGAGGGCGCCGTGCTGACCGAGCGGGGCGGCTGGCAGCGCGAAGGTGACACCTATTATCGCTTTGGCGCCATTCGTGCCGATGACGTGGTGCTGGACCTGACACGCTATCGCTTCGAAGGCCGGGAGCTGCGCGAAGCCAAGAGCGCTCGGCGTGCCACCTGGCGTGATGGTGGCTGGGTGCTCGAAGACGTGGCGATCACGCGCTTCGAGGATGATCGCAGCGTCGCCACGCATGTGGATCAGCAGCCGTGGGAAACGCAGCTTACTCCCGCTGAGCTCAACCGCCTGCTGCGCCGTCTGGAAACCCAGGCGCCAAGCGAGCTGTGGGCCCATGCACGGTATCTTCAATCCCAGGGGCAGGCGGCGACCCAGCCGCTGCTGTATTTCTGGCAGAAGATGCTGATGCCGCTGACCATGGGCTCGCTGGTGCTGGTGGCCGCGTCCTTCGTGTTCGGACCGCTGCGCACGGTGGCCGCCGGTACCCGGGTGTTTTATGGCGTGGTCACCGGACTGCTGTTCAAGTACCTGCAGGATCTGCTCGGTCCGGCTTCTACCGTGTTTGGCTTTTCACCGGCCTGGGCGGTGCTGGCGCCGACCCTGATCTGTGCGGCCGTGGGATTTTATATGCTGCGTCGCAGCGGTTAACGGGAGAGCGAGATGCGGCGACGTTTTGATCGATGCGATGAGGTCTGGCCGGCAGGCCTGGGCCGGCGGCTGGGCGCGATGCTCTACGATGGCTTGCTGTTGCTGGCGATCTGGGTCGCCATCGGTGCGCTGCATGTGGCCGTGAGTCGGCTGCTGCTGGATATTCCCGCCGAGCAGATCGGTCTGGGGGCGGCTCAGGTGCTGAGCCTGCGGGCCATGATGGCGCTGTCGGCGTTCGCCTTCTTCGCCTTCTTCTGGCGGCGGGCCGGCATGACGCTGGGCATGCAGGCCTGGCGGCTGCGCGTGCAGACGCGCGACGGCCATGCCATCTCGCTGAGTCAGAGCCTGCTGCGTTTTCTGGTCGGCACCCTGTCGTTTGTTCCTTTTGGCCTTGGCCATCTGTGGGTGCTGTTCGACGGAGAACGGCGCAGCTGGGCCGACCTGGCTTCCGATACTCGGGTGGTCGTGCTGCCCAAACGCTGAACTCCGGGGCTGACGCTGGCTCCGTAAGGAAATGTTGGTAAGGTACGTGGCCTGCGCCCATAATGGCTGCGTTTCGACGTCGAGGAGACCGTGATGAAACTGCTCAACCGCTCCGCCCTGAGTGTCAGACCGACCCAGCACTTCGTGGACTGGATCAATGGCCTGGAACCGACCATGGGAGATGACGACCTGGCCATCACCGATGTGGAACGGGAAAGCACCGTTTATCTGATTCCGGAAATGGACTCGCCCGAAGCCCTCGATGGCTTTGTCCGCGAGCGCTACAGCGACATTCTCGAGACCGAGCTGCGCGCCTGGGAGGAGGATGAACGCCAGTGGCCAGAAACGCTGGACTGGACGCTGTTCGAGCGCTTCCTGCGCTATGAGCACAGCTACCTGGCCATCGACCTCGACGACGACACGGCGCTTGAGGTGGCCGAGGTCGACGACGACCTGCTGATGGAAATGGATCAGGACTGAGCCCGGGATCGCGTAGATTGACCAACGCAAACGCCGCCGCGGATCGGATCCGCGGCGGCGTTTTTGTACCGATCTGCCTTGTATTGCTTCAGTCGTTGACGCCGAGAATGACGCTCGACGCCTTGAAGATGGCGCTGGCCGCAGCGCCCTCCTGGAGCCCCAGATTCTGTGCGCTTTCGTTGGTGATGATCGCCGCCAGATGACCACCTCCTTCGAGTGCCAGCACCACTTCGCTGTTCACCGCGCCCGGCTGCAACCGCTCGACCGTGCCACTCAGCCGGTTGCGCGCCGAGAAGCGTGCACCTTCGGCCTCGGTGACGATGATCACCGACGAGGCCTTGATCAGGGCGAAGGCCTCGCTGCCCACGGCAAGGCCCAGGTTCTCCGAGCTCTCGCGGGTGATCACCGCGGCCAGGCGCTGACCCGGGGCAATTTCGAGCTCGATCTCGTCATTGACCGCCCCCTGCTTGATGGCCGTTACCGTGCCCCTGAAGTGGTTGCGTGCGCTGCTTTTCATGCTCAGCCTCCGTAGCATCAAAAGATCATCCGCCATGTGGGCGGCCTGCTGGCTCAGCTCGGCAATGAAGCGCTGATGCTCGCGCTCCAGATGGTGGAAGTTCTCGATCAGCTGGCGTCCGCGCGGCGTGACGACGGTGGAGCCGCCGCCCTTGCCGCCGACGCTGCGCACCACCAGCGGCTCGCCGGCCAGGTTGTTCATCTGGTCGACGGCGTCCCAGGCGGCCTTGTAGCTCATCTTCATCGCCCTTGCCGCCCCGGAGATCGAACCCGTTTCGGCGATATGGCTCAGCAGGCGCATGCGGCCGTGACCGCCGAAACGCCGCTCACCGGCATTGATCCAGATCTGCCCCTCGATGCTGATGGGCGCTTCGGTATCCGACATCCCGGCTTCTCCTGGGGAGGGCAAAAAGGCGAATTCAGGCCGTCGAGTGTATCAGCTGATGCGGGGCGAGGGCGTTGTCCGTTGCCGAGCGTCGCCTTGTTTACTGGGTGATGGAGATTGGTGCGGCGGTGTCCAACTGACCAGCGCCCAGCGCATCGGGGCGCCACCTCGGGCTGCACGTCCGGGATCGGCGTCGTACCAGTGGCGCAGCCGGGCGCTTTCTCTGTCGTCGAGCTCACCCAGCGACCAGGCGACACGCTGGGCGAACTCGTTGAAGTCCTCAGTGCCGGCCAGGCGGCTGGGTACTTCGATGTAGCTGAGCTCGGCGTAGATGCCCTGGGCGTGCAGCAGCCCCAGGGTGTAGAGATGGTCGGGAAACGAACGCGGCGAGCGGCCCAGCGCGGAGACCAGATCAGGGTCAATGAAGTGGCCGCCGACCAGCTGGGTCATGTAGACCCGTCGCCTTGCATGGGCGTTGAGCTTGGCGAGCGCGTCGGCCAGGTCGGGCACCATGCCGGAGCGCGAGGCTACCACGATGTCGCAGACAGGCACGTCGCTCCAGTCGTCCTCCCAGGCGCGCAGCAGCGGAGTGACATTGCTCAGGCCAAGGTGACGGGCGTTGTTCATCAACTGCTCCAGCATGCCGGGGCTGTAGTCCAGCCCCACCACGCTTCGCATGAGCGGTGCCAGCAGCAGGGCGATGGTGCCGGTGCCGCAGCCCACGTCCAGCACGCTGCTGCTGCCGTCGAGGTTCATGCGCGCCACGAAGGTGTCCGCGTAGTGGCCGCCCGGCGGCTTGCGGCCCATGCGCCTGGCACGGGCGTCCCAGTCAGCGGGCGACTTTTGGGCGCGCCTGGACTGGGCCAGGTGCTGACGATAGAGGGCGGCAAAGTCGATGTCGTTGAGGGTCAAGGCGTGCTCTCTGTGACTGTGATGATGGTGGTGTTGGCTGGTGGAAGCGGCCTAAGGCCCAGAGTTGGCCTGATTACGTCAGATCATATAGGTCAGGTCATCTAGACAGGTACGCAGTAGCCAGTCATCTCCCTCTGTTCTTTCCTCAGCTTATCCTTGGTGACCCAGAGCTAGATACCCTGGCTGGAAAGAAGATCGGTACTCATGCGCGGTGTCCCTGGACATATAGCTATTGGTCTCAGTAGTAAAAAGCCACATGCCTGCTAGTATCATTAGCGGGTACGCATGCGCGTGCCAGGCATTTACCGAGGCACGATCTGGCAGTGCTTTCACTGTGCGGGATGTGCGTCCTCTGGTTTATCTGCAGTCCTTTGCAGGCGAGTCGCTCAGCAAGAGGCGGCCGCTGTGGCAATCGTGCCGAAGCATGAGAGGGGAGAGATCACGATGGATATCAGCCGTCGGGAGTTTTTCAAGTTTTGCGGAGCGGGGTTGGGGGCATCCAGCCTCACCGCGCTCGGCATGGCGCCGGAACCGGCGTTCGCCGAGTCCGTTCGCCATTTCAAGCTGGCCAGCACCAAAGAGGCGCGCAACACCTGCCCCTACTGCTCGGTAGGCTGCGGCATTATTATGTACAGCCGCGGCAGCGGCGGGAAAAACGTCAGCCAGGAAATCTTTCATATCGAGGGTGACGCCGACCATCCGGTCAACCGCGGCACCCTGTGCCCCAAGGGCGCGGGTCTGATCGACTTCATTCGCAGCCCCAACCGCCTGCACTATCCCCAGGTGCGCGAGCCCGGCAGCAGCGAGTGGAAGCGCATCGGCTGGGATGAGGCCCTGACCCGCATTGCGCGGCTGGTGAAGGATGACCGCGATGCCAACTTCGTCGAGAAAAACGACGCCGGCGAGACCGTCAATCGCTGGCTGACGACTGGCTTCCTGGCGGCGTCGGCGTCCTCCAACGAAGCGGGTTACATGACCCACAAGGTGGTGCGTTCGCTGGGTATTCTGGGTTTCGATAACCAGGCGCGCGTCTGACACGGCCCGACGGTGGCAGGTCTTGCCCCGACGTTTGGCCGTGGTGCCATGACAAACCACTGGAGCGACATCAAGAACGCCAACCTGGTGCTGGTGATGGGCGGCAATGCCGCCGAAGCGCACCCTTGCGGCTTCAAATGGGTCACCGAAGCCAAGGCGCATAACCAGGCCAAGCTGCTGGTGGTCGATCCGCGCTTCACCCGCACCGCCTCGGTGGCCGATCTCTATGCGCCGATACGTACCGGCACGGATATCGCCTTCCTGGGTGGGTTGATTCATCATCTGCTGGAAACCAACCGGATCCAGCACGAATACGTGCGCCACTACACCGACATGCCGTTCATCGTGAAGCAGGGCTTCACCTTCGAAGACGGCCTGTTCAACGGCTATGACGCCGACACGCGCAGCTATCCGGACAAGAGCGGCTGGGACTACGAGCTCGACGAGAACGGCTACGCCCGGGTCGACATGACCATGACGCATCCACGCTGCGTCTATCAGCTGCTCAAGAAGCACTACAGCCGCTATACGCCGGAGCTGGTCAGCGAGATCTGTGGCACGCCGCTTGAGCGCATGATGGAGGTGTGGAACACCATTGCCGAGACCTCGGTTCCCGGCAAGACCATGACCATCCTCTATGCGCTGGGCTGGACCCAGCACTCGGTGGGCTCGCAGATGATCCGCGCTGGCGCCATGCTGCAGCTGCTGCTGGGCAACATCGGCATGCCAGGCGGCGGCGTCAACGCGCTGCGCGGCCACTCCAATATCCAGGGGCTGACCGACCTGGGGCTGCTGTCCAGCCTGCTGCCGGGCTATCTGACCCTGCCGCAGGAGGGGGAGCAGAGCTACGAGGACTACATCGCCAAGCGGGCGCCCCAGCCGCTGCGCCCGGGGCAGATGTCCTACTGGCAGCACTATGGCCGCTTCCATGTCAGCCTGATGAAGGCTTGGTATGGCGACGCCGTGACGGAAGACAACGACTGGGGCTACGACTGGCTGCCCAAGCTCGATGTGCCGGACTATGACGTGCTCAAGGTCTTCGACATGATGTACGAGGGCAAGGTCAACGGCTACTTCTGCCAGGGTTTCAACCCGATCGGTGCATTCCCTAACAAGGCCAAGATCAGCGCGGCACTGTCGCGGCTGAAATATCTGGTGGTGATGGACCCGCTGATCACCGAGACCTCGGAATTCTGGCAGCACGTCGACGAGTATAACGACGTCGATACCGCCAATATCCAGACCACGGTGTTCCGCCTGCCGACCACCTGCTTTGCCGAAGAGAATGGTTCGCTGGTCAACAGCGGCCGCTGGCTGCAGTGGCATTGGAAGGGCGGCGAGCCGCCGGGCGAGGCGCGCCCCGATGTGTTCATCATGGGTGGGCTCTTCCATCGCCTGCGTGCGCTCTACCAGCGCGAGGGCGGCGCCTTCCCGGACCCGATTCTCAACCTCGACTGGTCTTACAAGCGTCCCGACGAGCCGGCGCCGGCCGAGATTGCCAAGGAATTCAGCGGCAAGGCGCTGGTCGACCTGCATGATCCCGAGACCGGGGAGCTGCAGGTGCGTGCCGGCGAGCAGCTGTCGGGCTTCGGTCAACTGCGCGATGACGGCAGCACGTCCAGCGGCTGCTGGCTGTTCTGTGGCGCCTGGACCGAAGCGGGCAACCAGATGGCGCGGCGCGACAACTCCGACCCTTACAACATGGGTCAGACGCTGGGCTGGGCCTGGTCGTGGCCGGCCAACCGGCGCATTCTCTACAACCGCGCCTCGGCGGACCCCTCGGGCAAGCCCTGGAATGCCAAGGACAAGCGCCTGGTGTGGTGGGATGGCAGCAAGTGGGTCGGTACCGACGTGCCCGATTTTGCCGCTACCTCAGCGCCGGAGGAGGGCATGAGTCCGTTCATCATGAACCCGGAAGGGGTGGCGCGTTTCTTTGCCCGGGGCAACATGGTCGAAGGTCCGTTCCCCGAGCATTACGAGCCGTTCGAAACGCCCATCGGTCGCAACCCGTTGCATCCGGACTCGCCGGGAGTGACCAGCAACCCGGCAGCGCGGGTGTTCCGCAACGATATGGAAGTGTTCGGCTCCGCCGAGGAGTTCCCGTATGCGGCCACCACCTACCGGCTCACCGAGCACTTTCACTTCTGGACCAAGCACTGCCGGATCAACGCCATCACCCAGCCACAGCAGTTCGTGGAGCTTGGTGAGGTCATGGCCGGCGAGCTGGGCATCAGGGCCGGTGACCGGGTTCGGGTCTCGTCCAACCGCGGCTATATCGAAGCGGTGGCGGTGGTGACCAAGCGACTCAGGCCGCTCCAGGTGGATGGCAAGACCGTGCATCACGTGGGTATTCCGCTGCACTGGGGTTACGTGGGGCTGGCCAAGAACGGCTATGTCACCAACACCCTGACGCCCTTCGTGGGTGACGGCAATACCCAGACGCCCGAGTTCAAGTCCTTCCTGGTCAACGTGGAGAGGGTGTGATCATGGCGACACAAGACGTTATCGCACGCTCTGCCACCACAACACCGAGTCCCTCGGTGCGTCAGACCGACGAGGTGGCGAAGCTGATCGACACCACGCTTTGCATTGGCTGCAAGGCGTGTCAGGTGGCGTGCATGGAGTGGAACGATGTCCGCGATGAAATCGGCAGCAACGTAGGGGTGTACGACAATCCCAACGACCTGACTGCCGATTCCTGGACGGTGATGCGTTTCGCCGAGCACGAGACAGACGGCGGCGATCTGGAGTGGCTGATCCGCAAGGACGGCTGCATGCACTGTGCGGAGCCGGGATGCCTGGAAGCGTGCCCCAGCCCCGGCGCCATCGTGCAGTACGCCAACGGCATCGTCGACTTCAACCAGGACAAGTGCATTGGCTGCGGCTACTGCATCACTGGCTGTCCGTTCGACGTGCCACGCATCTCCGAGAAGGACAGCAAAGCCTACAAGTGCACCCTGTGCTCCGACCGGGTGGCGGTGGGCCTTGAGCCTGCCTGCGTGAAGACCTGTCCCACCGGGGCGATCGTCTTCGGCACCAAGGACGACATGAAGGAGCATGCCGACTGGCGGATTGCCGATCTGAACCGGCGCGGCTTCGACAAGGCCGGGCTTTACGATCCTGCCGGCGTCAACGGCACCCACGTGATGTACGTGCTGCACCATGCCGACAAGGCGGAGCTCTACAGCGGTTTGCCACAGGATCCATCCATCAGCCCGATGGTGGGCGCCTGGAAAGGCCTGACCAAGCCGCTGGCGATGCTGGCCATGGGGGCTACGGCGCTGGCCGGGTTCTTCCACTACGTGCGGGTCGGGCCGAATCGCGTGACGGCTGAAGACGAAGCCGCGGTTGAAGCCGATATCGACAACGAGAGTGCATCGGCGTTGGGGGAGCATCGTGGCCCAGGCTCGGGAGGAGAATCCAATGAACAGTGACAACAACCAAGATCTTCAGCGTTACAATGCCAATGAACGCTCCAACCACTGGGCGGTGGCGCTGCTGTTCTTCCTGGCCGGGCTCTCGGGCCTGGCGCTGTTCCATCCGGCGCTGTTCTGGCTGAGCAATCTGTTTGGCGGCGGCCCCTGGACGCGCATCCTGCACCCCTTCCTCGGGGTGGCGATGTTCGTTCTGTTTGCCTTCATGGTGATGCGCTACGCGAGGCAGAATCGGCTTCAGGAGCATGATCGCCGGTGGCTGTCCCGGTGGCGTGATGTGCTGGCCAATCGCGAGGAGAACCTGCCGCGCGTCGGCAAGTACAACGCCGGCCAGAAGGTGCTGTTCTGGGTGCTGGTCGTCAGCATGGTGCTGCTGCTGCTCACCGGCATCGTGATCTGGCGTGAGTACTTCAGCGGTGCCTTCGGTGTCGGCCTGATCCGCTTCTCCAGCCTGCTGCATGCCTTTGCCGCCTTTGTGCTCATTACCAGCATCATTGTGCATATCTATGCCGCGATCTGGGTCAAGGGGGCAGTGGGTGCCATGCTTTACGGCAAGGTGAGTCGGGCCTGGGCGCGCAAGCACCATGGTCTGTGGTATGACGAGATGCGCAAGAAAGAACGCTGATCGACGCCGGGCCGGCCCTGGGACACAATCCAGGGTCAGCCCCCATGCCGTGTTGTGATGTCAGACAGCGCCCCGGGCGCTGTCTGTTTATTTTAGGAGTTAACTCGTGTCCTCCAGAATTCTCGAACCGGGGCAGATCGAAGGGGCGGCAATGACGCCGCCCTTCGTGCAGCTGCCCCCACCCGACCTGTTTGCCCAGCGTGCCGAGCGCCTCAAAGCTCTGGCCGAGGACCACCCCATGGGCGCCTATCTGAGCCTGCTGGCCAGCGTCTGTCGAGCTCAGCAGACGGTGCTCGACGCGCCGCCTGCGCTGGCCGAGCTTGACGCCCAGCGTCTCGAGGCCGCCATCGAGCATGAGATGCCGCCGCTGGCGGTGGATACGCTGCTCCACGATGGTGGCTGGCAGACCCTGCTGGACGCCTGGCTTGACGCCTTTGCCGAGCACAATGAGCCAGGTGCGCTGCCCGAGGCGGTGGGCGCGGCATTGGACCGGCTGCGCAAGGCCGACGCCGACCAGCGCCGGGTCTGGGCCACGGCGCTGCTGGGCGGGCGCTTTCGTGAGGTGCCCGGGGCGCTGGTGCCGTTTCTCGGCGCCGCCCTGCAGCTGGCCTGGCGTCATTGGCTCACGGCGATTGACGCCGAAGACATCCGCGAGCGCGAAGACCAGACCGAGTGCCCCTGCTGCGGCTCGCTGCCGGTGGCCGGCGTCATCCGTCATCGTCGTCCCATCGACGGCGTGCGCTATCTGGTGTGTTCGCTGTGTGCTACCGAGTGGCACTATGTGCGTCTCAAGTGCAGCCACTGCCTGAGCACCCGCGAGCTCGACTATCTGCACTTCGAAGATGCCCCCCACGGCGTCAAGGCCGAGGCCTGCCCCGAGTGCCATACCTATCTGAAGCAGCTCTATCTGGAGATCGCCCCCGACGGTGAGGCCGCAACAGCGGATCTGGCCACTCTCGACCTGGACATGAGCCTGGCCGAGCAGAACCTCCAGCGCCGCGCGCCCAACCTGCTGCTGGCACCGGGCGGGGATGGAGAGAGTGGTGCAGGAAGTGATGGAAGTGAAGGGCACAGTGACGAGTAAGGCGGGCAGCGAGATGAGCTCAGCCCGGGAGCTGCGTCCACCCTCGGTGGAGCGGCTATTGAACGCCCGGGGCATGGCCGAGCTGGAGCTGCAGTTCGGGCGCGAGGCGCTGCGTGACGCGGTGCGCGAGCGGCTGGCCGAGCTTGGCGAAGCCTTCCGTGATGAAGCGCTGAGGGCTGAGATGCTGGCTGAGGAGCCGCTGGTCGCCAGCGTGGCGGCCCGCCTGGAGCAGCGCCACCGCCCGCGGGTGCGGCGCATGTTCAATCTCACCGGCACGGTGCTGCACACCAACCTGGGGCGCGCCCTGCTGCCGGAAGAAGCCATTGAGGCCATGGCGCTGGCGGCGCGTCATCCGCTCAACCTGGAGTTCGACCTGGCCACCGGCCAGCGCGGCGACCGCGACAGCCTGGTGGAGCCGCTGCTTTGCGAGCTGACCGGCGCCGAGGCGGTCACTATCGTCAACAACAACGCCGCCGCCGTGCTGCTGGCGCTCAGCGCCCTGGGTGCGGGGCGCGAAGGCGTCATCTCGCGGGGTGAGCTGATCGAGATCGGCGGCGCCTTCCGTATCCCCGACATCATGGCCCAGGCCGGCGTGACGCTGCGGGAAGTGGGCACCACCAATCGCACTCATCCCCGCGACTACGAAAACGCCATTGGCGAGCACACCGGGCTGCTTATGCGGGTGCACGCCAGCAACTACCGTATCGAAGGCTTTACCGCCAGCGTCGACACCCGGCGGCTGGCGGCGATTGCCCATGCCCGGGGCCTGCCGCTGCTGGAAGACCTGGGCAGCGGCAGCCTGGTGGATCTGTCGCGCTGGAGGCTGCCCCGGGAGCCGCTGGTGCAGGAGGCGCTGGCCGACGGCGCCGATATCGTCACCTTCAGCGGCGACAAGCTGCTCGGTGGGCCCCAGGCGGGGATTATCGTCGGGCGGCGCGAGCTGATCGAGCGCATCAAGGCGCACCCGCTCAAGCGGGCGCTCCGGGTCGACAAGATGACCCTGGCGGCCCTTGAGGCGGTGCTTCAGCTGTATCGCGATCCCGACCGGCTCGCCGAGCGGCTGACCAGTCTCCAACTGCTGACCCGGCCCGAGGCCGACATTCTGGTCCAGGCCGAGCGACTGGCGCCGCTGATGGCGACCCGGGTGGCTGCCCGCTTCGGTGATAGCTCAGGAGCCGGTTGGAGCGTCGAGGCCACAAGTACGCTCGGCATGATCGGCAGCGGCGCACAGCCGGTGGCGCGGCTGCCCAGTGCGGCCCTGTGCCTGCGGCCCGACGGCTCACGGCGCGAGCGCAGCCGCGCACTGACGGCGCTGATGACGGCGCTTCGCGAACTGCCCATCCCGGTGGTGGGGCGGCTCGACGATGACGCCCTGTGGCTCGATCTGCGCCAGCTCGACGATGAAGCCGCCTTCGTCGCCCAGCTCGAGGCCTGGGAGGTGAAAAAAGCATGATCGTTGCAACGGCAGGACACATCGACCACGGCAAGACCGCGCTGCTCGAGGCGCTGACCGGTCATGCCGGCGACCGGCGTCGCGAGGAGCGCGACCGCGGCATCACCATCGATCTGGGCTATCGCTATGCCGATCTCGGCGGCGAAACCACCCTTGGTTTCATCGACGTGCCGGGCCACGAGCGCTTCGTGCACAACATGCTGGCCGGGGCCGGCGGCGTCGACCTGGCGCTGCTGGTGGTGGCTGCCGACGACGGCGTGATGCCGCAGACCCGCGAGCACCTGGCGATTCTCGCGCTGCTGGGGATTCCGCGCCTGTGGGTGGCGCTGACCAAGTGCGACCGGGTCGATGCCAAGCGCAGGACCGAGGCCGAGGCCGAGATCATGGCGCTGCTCGCCGATGGCCCCTTTGGTCGTGCGCCCTGTTTCGCGCTTTCCAGCATCAGCGGCGAGGGCGTTGAACCGCTGCGCAAGGCGTTGGTGGCCGAGGCGCGCGGCGTGGCGCAGCGCGCCGATGATGATCACTTTCGACTCTCGGTAGACCGCGCCTTCAGCGTCACCGGAGCCGGGGTGGTGGTCACCGGCACCGCGATTGCCGGGCGCGTGGCGGTGGGCGACAGCCTGTGGCTGGTAGACAGCCAAGACGGCAGGCAGCGCGTGCGGGTGCGCGGCCTGCATGCGCAGAACCGGGAAGCCGAGACGGCGACGACCGGTCAGCGAGTGGCGCTCAACCTGGCCGGCGACCGGCTCAAGGCCGAGCAGATCGAGCGCGGCAGCTGGCTGCTGTCGGAGGCGCTGCTGGGTAGCAGTCGGCGGTTGGATATCCGCCTGAGCCTGCTGACCGATGCGCCCCGGGCGCTGGAGCACTGGACGCCGGTGCATGTGCATCTCGGCGCCCAGCATCTGACCGGCCGAGTGGCGCTGCTGGAGGGGGCGAGCATCGCTCCCGGCGGCGCGGCGATTGCCCAGCTGGTGCTCGACGGTCATGCTCACGCGGTGCACGGCGATGCGCTGGTGCTGCGCGACCAGTCCGCCTGGCACACCCTGG
>ERZ1032675.44-NODE-44-length-19422-cov-5.024475_pt1 | contig 19422 bp, 17 predicted proteins | sample MGYA00516694_ERZ1032675 | MGnify/ENA primary metagenome ERZ1032675 (study PRJEB33719, sample SAMN04261600) | wastewater metagenome | biome: rural village; feature: latrine urine exit; material: soil | place: El Salvador | collected 2013-01-14 ...
GTCATTGATCAGCCAACTGGCGAAGCCTCCAGTACGATGCTCTGCACCTCGCTTCTCCAGCGTTTCGGCCAGGGCCTGCTCGATGTTGGAGTGTCGGTCGCGAGAGAACTGCAGGGCAAGCTCGGTGCTGGATCCCAGCATTTCGAGCATGACGCCTTCCAGAATGTTCTCCCGCTCGTCTTCGGGCAGGCGCCCCAGATAGTATTCGTTGCCGATGATGCCGGGGGACAGGACCAGCCGGTAGCTGAATCGAAGGGGAGCTACTCGGCGAGCCAGCGCCTGAAACAGGGCAATACCTACGGCTACACCTGAAAGACCATCGTTGGCCACGCCGGCATGATCCAGGTTCGCGCCGAACACGACAGTTTCAGGCGAGCGGCCCGGCAGATCGTAGCTCAGGGCTCGCAGCGTTCCCGGCGCCTCCACCGTCTCGATACACACATCGAAGTCGCCCTCTGGCAGGGCATCATAGAACTTGCGCGGAACGCAGAAGCCCCAGTCACGCTGCCAGCTGCGAAACTGCTGGCGGAAGTGGAACGGTATCGCATCCGGACAGCGATGATCATAGTGAAGATGCGCACGCAGCTCTTCTCTGCTTACCCGGCCCTTGAAGGGCGCCGAAAGCGACATCACTCCGAGCGCATGGTGCTTGCCGTCGTAGATCAGTCGCCCCTGGTGATGAATCGTCGCGACCTTGACGTCCCAGCTGGGCGGAATCACCCAGCCGTTGTGGACCTCAGTTGAGGGATAGGCATGTTCCTTGAACGGCAGCAGCTTCTTCAGATAGTCGATCGTCAAGTCGGCATCAGAGGAGCAAACCGCACGGTTAAGTGGCGTCAGGTCGTGCAGCAGCGTCATCATGAGATCGGTGGCTTCTGACACCTCAACTGATCCTGTCACTGGTAACCTCTCCTGCAGTCGACATGTCGTGTTCGTCGAAAGGCTCGAGGGCTTTCCGGACCCAAGGCATCTCGCTTGTCGAGGCGTCAGCGCTCACCGGCAGGTCATTGGTATCCACTCGCGGAAGGCAAAGCGGATCCTGATGAAGGGGGTCGGCCAACTTTGGCTCCACCGTCAAACCCAGCGCACATCTACGGCGACGCAGCAGCTCCAGAAGACGCTTGTCGTAACCGCCATAGGGGTAACACATCACCCAGTCGCGCCGCGGTACTCCCAGCTCATCAAGGAACGTCAGCCCCGCCTCGACTTCCTCGGCCTGCTGGGCATCATCCAGGGTGTTCAGCCAGAGATGCTGGTCGCCATGACTGCCAATGCACATCCCTGCATCACGCAGTGCCCCAAGCTGGTCGTAGTTCATGTAAAGCTCATCGGCGAAGCTTGCCTCGTCTTCAGTCACGAAGCGGCGGAACAGCTGGTGAATGATCTGCTCGCTAAGCGCCGGTGGCAGCCCTTTTTGCAGGACGCGCTTGATGAAGATCACCTGTGGATCGTCATATCGACCCGGCTTGGCAAATTCACTGTAGTAGTCGGCCGAGGGACGCAGCTGATGGGCATCACGATTCTCATCGATTGCCGCAAGGATCTCGCTGATCATTGCTTCTCGACCCTTGTCACCCGAGCCTTCGGTGCTGGCCAAGGCGAAGTGGATCTTGTTCACATCCAGCACCCGCCGCTCACGAACAGCGCAGGCCGGGGGAAAGAAGCTGCCCTGCCAGCCTCTCGCGACCAGCTCCGGTAACACATGGTCGTGATGATCCAGGTAGCCGTCATCGAACGTCAGCAGCAGCGAGCGCGGCGCCAGCGTCGCCTCTCCCCTGCTGGCAGCGATGACCTCATCCATGGTCACCACACGATAGTGACGGTCGATGAAGTTCAACTGGCCGCGGAAGTGCTCTAGCTCCAGTCCCTTGATACCGGAATAGCGGGATTCTGCGATCGGACGGACATAGTGGTACATCACGATGGTCAACGGATTCATCTATTGCTCCCTGTCTATTTCCCTATTCAATTCCGATACGCTGACCTACCAGGCGCTCAAACCGCCGTCGACGGCCAGTGCCTGCCCGGTGACGTAGCGCGATGCGTCCGACGCCAGATAGATCACGGCACCTGCCAGGTCTTCGCTATTCCCCATCCTTCCCAGCGGCACTCGGGCGGAATAGCGCGCCACGAACTCTTCATTCTGACCGCTCTGCACACCGCCCGGCACCAGAGTGTTGACGCGAATGCCGTGGTTTGCCCAGACCGTCGCCAGATGTCGCGTCAGACCGGCGACTCCGGCCTTCGAGGCCGAGTAGACCAGCGGCGTGTTGATCGAGACGCCCATATATTCGGACCCCTCATAAATTCGTGGATCGACGCCAAGCTGCCCATAGATCGAACCGGTCTGAATGATGCTGCCACCCTCGCCCTGCTCGATCATGCGGCGCCCTACCGCCCGAGACACGAGGAAGACTCCATCCAGGTTCACCGCCATGATCCGCCGCCACTCCTCCAGAGAGTACGTCTCGATCGGCGCAAAGAAGGCCTCAAGGTCTTGTGACTTGCTGGCCGCATTATTGAGCAGCACATCAATACGCCCGAAGGCCTGGCAGGTCCGTTCAACCAGGGCCTCTACCGACGCCTCGTCACTCACATCACAGCCCACACCCAGACAGGCGGTACCGAGCTCCTTCTCGAGACGGTCGGCCAACGTCTGGGCAGCAGCCTCGTCCAGGTCTGCCACCACCACCCGGGCGCCGTACTCGGCCAGAGCACGGCAGAAATTTTGCCCAAGGATGCCGGTCCCCCCGGTAACGACGGCCACCCGACCTTCCAGATCGAAAAGCCGTCCGAAGTGTTTTTGCATGTGATTCTAGCTCCTGGCTATCAAGCGCTGCTGGCCACCAAACGCTCCTTGATGGGGCGCACGTTAAGCCAGGACAGACGCTTCAACTCAGCGGTGCACTCCCGCAGCTCACGACGCAGCGTTTCACCTTGGGAGCGAATGTCTTCAAGACGCTCGCGAACCTGTGCAGCCGTGACATCAAGCTCGAAGGGATCCAGCGGCTCGCCGGACTGTCCGATATGGTGCAGAAAAGCCCGCATCTTGGAGGTATAGGCCCCCAGTGCTATCACTGGGGTACCGCCTGCCTGGGCGAATATCGCCGAATGCCAGCGGCCTCCCACATAGGCCCAGCTATTGGCGATGGCATCCATGGCCTGCGGGAAAGGTGTAGTCACGCCCAACAGCGGCAAGTCCAGCTTTTCGGCAACCTGCAACAGAATCTTCTCGTCCTGCCAGGAAGCCGCCACCAGCAACACCTGACCAAAGGCATCCTTTAGCTCCCGGCACAGGCTCAGATACCCCGGAAGAGGGTCCTTTTCCGATGCCCCGCCCCTGAGAAGGCTCGAGCTGCCTCCAACGCAAACATAGGGCTCACGAGGGTCGAAGTTGCGAGCTCGTGAGGGCTGGCCGTCGAAATAACAGGCTCTACCAGCGACTTCCAGCCAGCTAAAGCCGGTGGCAGGGGGCATTCCATAGGCAGCATCAGCAGCCAAGGTCGGATCGCAGAACTCTGCACACACATCGGCCGAATCCGGCTCGCGGACTATCACCTCATCAAGCAGCGGGTAGATCTGTTGCGCCATCTCTTTCAGCACCGGATGCTCAAAATCGACGCTGTGATTGACTATGACTGTGTTTTTACCCAGTTCATGGCGAGCCAGATAGGCAATGAAGAGAATCATGCGGCTCTGGCGAATGTTGCCGTAAAGACAGCCCTCGCCACTGATCATCACCAGGTCACTGGTCTCGAGGTTCGCCAGGACGTCCGGCAGTGCACGCCCCTCCATCACCTGGCGCGCAAGACGCGGGAAGTCGTCCCAAGTACGTGGAACTGTGTCCTTGTAGCGTCTGGCGAGGCGGTTATGAACACCCCGGTTGATGCGTTTGGCCAGACGATTTTCTGGTAGGTGTTTATCCAGCCATTTCGAAGTGCCGATCAAAGCAGGGTGATCCAGGCGCTGGGGAATGGTCAAACGCGATTCATAAATAACGCTATCCAGCTGTGCGCCCGTTGATTCCAGCATCATTCTCAGTGAGGCGGAAGTGGCCCGAGCCCCCCAATTGCTGGTATTGGAGGTATCGTTGACCAGACAGACCTTCATGAGAAAGCCAGTTCAAGACCGATTTCCCTATCGTTTCTGAGCGCTTCGCGTCCTGCGATTAGCGTATTCATGATCGTCAGCGTTTCAGCGGCCGGTATGGTTGGGCTTTGCCGAGCAACCATATCCGAGAAGGCCAGCAGCAGTTGCCGAAACATCGAAAAGTTATCGCGTAATGAATGCCGGCTAACCCGTCGGCTGCCAATCACTTCAATATCGAATATCGCGGGCACATCACCCAGCACATCAATGATCACCGGGGTGCCATCCTCAAGACGGATCAGCAGCGACTCGACGCCGGTTGGCAGCGCCTGCACGCTGACCGGGCGACTCGGCAGCAGCGACAACAGAGCCTCCAGAAGATGGATGCCGTAGCGCTCCCAGTCATTGAGGATCGTGCCGCGCACCAGCTTGAGAGTCCCGTAGTCGGTCAGCTGATCGCGCAGCACGCTCAGCTCCTGGGCATAGCGCATCCCGGAGCAGGACATCAGCTGCCCACTTTCGAGATAAGGCGTAAATGCCTCGAGCTGCTCTCGGTCCAGAGTCAGAGGCTTGTCGATGAATACGGGCAAACCGGCTTCGAGGAAGGGCCTCGCCAGTGGCCAGTGACTCTCGGCATCGTCCCGGGCAAGGATCAGCGCATCTATCTCACCAAGCATTTCTTCGGGGTGCTTTACACTCTGCTCAATCCGCGCGGCCCGGCACAACGCTGCCGTCACGGTGGAGTCCTGGGTCCAGGCATGGGTCACCTTGAGGTCACCGATGCCGAATTCCTCTGGGCGCCGCTTGAGAAGGTAGTCATGAATGACCGGCCAGCCCGAGGCCTTCATGCTCTCCTCACAAAAGCCATTGATGATTGCAGAGAACGAGAAAGGGTGACCATTCCCGGGACTCATTCCTAATATTCCCACGCGAGTGACCATCACATTGCCTCTTAGCTTGGCGCCACTTCATGGCTTGACGCAGGCTTTGACGATTGCTCAGTTCGCAAGTTCATAATTCAACGAAAAACGTGGAGAATCACTACGAATAAACCAATCAATTCCCGACAAACCAGGCTTCAATAGCACCTTCATATTAAAGCCAATCAATACTAAAGAATGGGCATTGTTATTGCTTGTTCTATCCTCGAGTTACCATACAGCCCAGCCCCCATCAACGCAGAGGTTCTGGCCGGTCATGTAGGCCCCCGCATCGGTGGCCAACAATGCAACCACCCCCTTGAGATCTTCGGGCTGTCCCAGTCGACCCAGCGGCGCCTTGTCCATCAGCCGCTGCATGAACGCTTCGTTGTCACGTGTAATCTCATGGGGAAAGGGCCCGGGGCTGATCGCATTCGCCCGGATCCCGTCAGTGGCCAGGAAGCTGGCCAGATAACGAGTGAACTGCAACACTCCAGCTTTGGCCGCTCCATAGCTCGGCGGATTGGCGTGGTCGGTCCCTTCATAGAGTCGATAGTCGGGTGCCACATGACCATACATGGAGGCGATGTTGATGATGCAGCCAGAGCGTGCCTTGAGCTGCGGATAGCTGAGCTTGACCATGCGGAAGACAGCATTGAGACTGATGTCTATATCCTGATACCAGTCATCTTCCTCGATACTCGCCCAGCTGTTCTTGTTGCCAGCCCAGGCGTTATTGATCAGGATATCCAGGCCACCAAGCTGACTTTCGATGGAGTCGAGGCAACGGCTCACAGACACCCTATCGGTAACATCCAGAGCCATGCCCAGGTGCTGACCGGTCGGTCCCAGCTCTTTCAAACGACTGACCAGACCAGCACACTTGTCGACATCCCGGCTGGCCAGAACCACGTTGGCCCCAAGCTCGGCCAGCACCTCTCCCATGGCCATGCCCAGATAGCCTGCACCGCCGCTGATCAGCGCATTCTTTCCGGTCAGGTCCATCATTTCATGCAAAGATCGACTCATTACCCATCTCCCTAACCATCATTTCAGCCAGCAGAAAATCATGTTCGTTATCGATATCGAGCGAATTACAACCCTCGACGATGACCGCGCCAAACTGTCCAAAGAGCAGCCCCTGGATATCGCTCCCAAGACCGGCATGACGAAACACATAGACGTCTCCGCTGAGCTGGTAAGCTACTGGAAGCTGCTGGCGTGGCAGCCAAGGCACACTGCCTTCGATGAAGGTGCGGGGCCTTCCGGATTCGACCCGCCAGGCCCGATGGGGATTGAGCTCGGCCTCCTTGAAGGTAGCGATGGAGTCCAGTTTCTCCTTGATCAGGCGTTCGATGCAGACAGTCACATCCCCGACGGTGCGGAACGGGCAGGTCGGCTCCAGCAAGACCATGATTTCGGCCAGCTCCCCCTCGTTCTGCAGTCGACGGCCCAGGTCGCGCAACGTATCAATGACTAAAGCATCGTCGGTTGCCAGATGGGCGGGGCGATCATAGACCTCGGCTCCGAAATGCCTTGCCACGTCGGCGATTTCGGCGTCATCGGTCGATACGATGACTCGATCCACCAGAGGACAGCGCTGAGCGGTGGCAATCGACCAGGCAATCAGGGGTATGCCGCCCAGTTCCTTGATGTTCTTTCCAGGCACACTCTTGCTACCCCCGCGGGCAGGAATCACCGCGATGACACCCTGTTCGTGGCTCATGCTTTATCACTCTTTTTAACCGCCTGGATAAAAACCGAGGCTTAAAAAAATCAAAAGACAGTCGGGGAAATGATGTGCCAAGTGAGGAGAATCAGCTTATTCACACTGGTATATATATGCAGAACTTGCCTAGGCTAACCTGGCTATGGTTTCACAGTATTGTTGCCACTCACCGGTATCCATCCAGGCCTTGTCGCTGATCGGATAAACTCCCACTCGACCGCCTCGCTGACGGACTTCTTCGATCAGGTCGGTCAGGTGATAGAACTGGTTCGGCGGAATCATTTCAAGAGTGGATGAGCGCAGGACATAGAGCCCGGTGTTAACCAGGAAGTTGTAGCTGGGCTTTTCACGCATGGAACAGAGCTGGCCGTTGTCGACGATGTCGCAGACGCCATAGGGAATGTCATAGTTTCGCAGCGAGACCACCATGGTGATGTCGTTGCTTTCACTCCGATGATGGTCCACCAGATCACGGTAGTCCGCTTTGATGATCACATCGCAATTGGTCACGATCAGGTCGCCGTCGATTTTCCCCGACAGGGCATGCAAGCCGCCCCCCGTACCCAGCGGCTCCTGCTCGAGAACATAGTTAAGTTGGTAAGATGGCGACAGCTCTTCGAAGTAGGCCTGAATCAGCTTCGACTTGTAATTGACGGAGAGATAGAACTCATCCACACCATATTCTGTAAATGAGTCGATGATGATCTCGATCGCGGTTCTGTCTCCGACTGGAATCAGCGGCTTGGGTAGCACGCTGGTGAAGGGAGCCAGCCGGGTCCCCTTGCCACCGGCCATGATCACTACCGGCAGGTTAAGCGGCTCGGCCTCGACTTCCACAGGGAGGTCGTCACAGAACAGGTCATCCCAGAACACCACTTCAATGACACGCCTGTCGGCATCCACGATCGGCACGGAGGTGATCTGTCGCGTCCGCATGATGCGCTTGAGCGCATCATGCGGCTGGTGATCAGAGATCATGTAGGGGGAGCGGTTGCACACATCCCCTACCTCGCCGGCAAGATCGCCGCCCCCCAGTATCCAGCGTCTGACGTCACCGTCCGTCAAGGTGCCGCTCAGGTGGCCCTCATCATCCGCAACGAAGAGAATCTTGCGCTGGGTCTCTTCCAGTTGCTGCATGGCCTCCAGAACCTTGCGCCGTTCACCGATCAAGAGTGCATCAAGCATTGTTCTTCTCCAGCGATTCCAGTGACGTGCTCATCCCGAAGGCATGAAATGGCTTCTTCATGAGCGCATCGTCTAACGGAAGGGTTTTCAGAACGTCCTTGATCCGACGAGATATCTGCCCGTCGCCCAGCCGATCGTAGGGGTTGATCATGCCCTTGAGACGAACACGGAAGGCGGGATCCAGGGCCGTCGAAATGCCCTCGCTGATCGCCTCCATCACGGGTTCCACCGAGATGACATTGTCAGCCTGCAGGCGTCCTTCCTGGCGACTGCCGACATTGACCACCGGCAGCTCGAAGGATGGCGCCTCGATCAGACCACTGGACGAGTTCCCGACCTGCAGATCCAGATGCTTCAGGCTGCTGAGAAAGACTAGATGTCCCAGGTTGTCGAAACAGCGGGCGCGCTCGGAGTGACGCTCGCACCAGTCAACTAGCTGCTCATTGATCCAGCGACCCATGGCGTCGGCATTGGCCTTGGTAAAGATGACCTGGAGCTGAGGATATTGCTCAAGAGCACCCAGCAGCGCCTCGATCTGACCGGCGATTCGCGAGTCCGGCTCCCCGGTCACAGGATGATAGGTGACCATGGCCGTCGGGCGGTCCAGCGGCATGTCCAGCGCCTCAGCCAGCTCCTTCCGGCTCATCAGCTCGCTGCGGTGAAGGTGGTCGAGCCCCGGTGCCCCGAAGTTATAGGTTCTGGCAGGCGCCTCACCCATCATCAGAATACGGCGCCTGTAGAGCTCCGTCGCTGGGAAATGCAGGCTGGCCAGTTTGGTGACGGCATGACGAAAGTACTCGTCCAGAGCACCGCCGCTTACTTCACCGCCGTGGAGGTGTACCACCGGCACTCGATGGACCACTGCCGCCAGAACAATTGGTACGATTTCAAAGCGATCGCCGAGCAGCACCAGCATATCCGGCGCGTCCTGGGTCAGCGCATCCCCGAAACCCAGCAGCGCGAGCCCCATTGCCTTGACCATCGCATCGCGGCTATCGGACGAAAGCATGATCTCGATACGCCGATCAATCCTGAAGCCATCGCGCTCGATTTCCTTTGCCGTCATGCCGAACTCGGTGCACAGATGGCTGCCAGTCACTATCGTCAGCAGCTCCAGATCGGGATCCTTGTCGATTTCTCGCATCAGCCAGTAGAGCAGACCATAGTCGGCTCGCGAGGTGGTCACGACCCATATTCGACGTCGATTCATGATAGGTCCTGCCAGTCGAGAAGTTCGTCGGCATCAATGTTTCGCCGAGCGCGGCGTCCTTCCACCAGGGGCAGGCACTCGGCGGAAAGGCCGTTGCCTGGGCGTTTCAATACCAGCAGATCACGGTCGATCAACTCGCCTGCCGAGATGGCGCGTCGCGTCGCAATGCTTCTGCGAACCAGCTCCCGGTTAGCCAGCTCACAGGGCGCCGGACGCTTGCGACCGTCGCCGATCGCTCGCTCCACGTTTCTCAGGGAGTCCACCATGAGGCGGAAGGTCTCAGGTGCCAGGGATGCCGCGTGGTCAGGCCCTTCCATTTGGGTATCCAGCGTGAAATGTTTCTCCAGCACGATCGCTCCCAGTGCCACGGCGGCAACAGGAATCTCGATTCCCGCCGTGTGGTCCGAGTAGCCCACCGGTCGCCCGAAGGCATCGCGCAGGGTCGCCATGGCGGCCAGGTTGATCTGATCACTGGGTGCCGGGTACTCGGTCACACAGTGCAGCAGGGTGATCTCGCCAGCACCGGCCTCGTCCAGAGCGCGCAGTGCCATCTCTACCTCACTCAGCCAGCACATGCCCGTCGACAGGATGACCGGCTTGCCCAGGGAACCGATGCACTCGAGCAGAGGCAGGTTGGTGACCTCCCCGGAAGGCACCTTGAAGCAACGCATGCCCAGCTCATCCAGGAAGTGAATGCTGTCCTCGTCAAAGGCACTGGACAGAAACTCGATTTCCTGGCTCTCGCAATGGCGCTGGATCTTCTCGAAGTCGCTCAGAGTCAGCTCCAGTCCGCGCAACATCTCGAGCTGTGAATTTCCGCCCGGCACGCTGCGCTGCTGATATGCGGCCTTGTCGGCATGCCGTGTGACCAGCGACTCGGCACGGAACGTCTGGAATTTCACGGCATCGGCACCGCTCTCTTTCGCCGCATCCACCAGACGCAATGCCAGATCCAGCGAGCCGTTGTGATTGACCCCTGCCTCGGCAATCACGAAGGTCGGCTTTGCCTTGCTCATACGATTCTCCTGGCCGGTGTTCCCTTGTAAGTTCCGGGCTCATCCAGATCCCGTACCACCGTGGCCCCTGCTGCGACCAGACAGTCGGCTGCGATGCTCACGCCCTGAATGACTCGCGCCCCGGTGCCGATGAGGCAGCGACTCCCCACACGAACCCCACCGCTCAATATCGCTCCCGGTGCAATATGTACGTCATCGCCCAGTTCACAGTCGTGATCTACCGTGGCATTGGTATTGATGATGCAGGCACGCCCCACTCGCGTTCCGGTCACCATCACCGCACCGTCGAACACCGCAGTGCCGACGCCAAGCTGCACGTCGTCGTGCACCACGGCACGTGTCGCCACGATGGGAGGAAAGTGGAAACCATCCGACAGAAAGGCCTCCATCAGCGCCAGGCGCGGCGTCTGAACAGTCACCTTGCCAATGCCCAGCGCCATAGCGACACTCGTGACACCCGGGCTCTGTAGCGGCAGCTCTCGGTCAGTGCCCAGGTACGGGATACCGCGTTGGACGCCCAGATCATGCAGTGCGGTGTAGCCGTCGACCCGATGTCCAAGTGTCTGAAGGCAATGAATCACCACTCGGGCATGTCCGCCGCCGCCCAGCACGATAAATGCTGCCTCGCTCATCCTCGCCTCGTTTGGCTAGATGCCATAGCTCTCGGCCCGATATCGCTTCAGGTTGTGTGGCTCGCGGAACCACTCGATGGTTTTCTCGATTCCCTGTCGAAAGCCTTCCAGACCACCGTGCGCCGGAACATGGCCCGTCAGTTCCCTGGCTTTGGTGATATCCGCCCACAGCCGCTCCACTTCACTGGCCGCTGGCCGCAGACGCTGCTCGTCGGATATCACCTCGACGTTCGCGCCCATCAGTTCCGCAATGAGATCTACGGTATCGCCGATGCTGATCTCGAAGCCGCTGCCATAATTGACCACCTCGCCCAGTGCTGCATCGCACTCTGCCAGGCGTATGAAACCCGCAGCAGAGTCTTCCACGTAGCTGAAGTCGCGTGTGGGATGAAGAGCCCCGAGATGCAGTTGGGAGGCACCCTGGGCAAGCTGAAGGATGATGGAAGGAATGACGGCCCGGGCAGACTGGCGGGGACCATAGGTATTGAAAGGACGAATCAGCGATACCGGAGTGCCGAAAGAACGGTAGAACGACAAGGCCAGCTGGTCGGCCCCGATTTTGCTTGCCGAATAGGGCGACTGTCCCTGAAGAGGGTGCGATTCATCAATCGGCACCCGCAAGGCGGTTCCATACACTTCGCTGGTAGAGGTATGCACCACTCGCGCCACCTCCAGGTCTCTTGCCGCCTGCAACACATTGAGGGTGCCGCGCACATTGGTATCGACATAGCTGTCAGGTGACAGATAGGAGTATGGAATGGCAATCAGCGCGGCCAGGTGGAACACCACGTCGCAGCCCTTCATCAGCTCTCGCACGGCATGAGGGTCGCGCACGTCTCCGGCCACGATTTCCACCTGCTCGGCAACATCGCGGGGAAGGTCCTCAAGCCATCCTCGAAAGCCGAAGGAGTTGTACAACACCATGGCCTTGACTCGGCAGCCGTGTCTGACCAGTGCCTCGGTCAGATGGGAGCCGATGAAGCCATCGGCTCCGGTCACAAAGACCGTACTATTTTGTATCAACATAAATTAGGCTTCCTTCGAACTGAGGCATCATCCGCTGCAAATGCAACAAAACAGTCCATCTCATGCGGTTTGAACAGCTACAACAGATCGCAGCAGCTGAACGGCAACCTGGACTTTATTCAGCCGTCGGTGGCGAACTTGACATGCGCGAAGAGTTGACCTGCGGACTCCTGAGATACTTAAGAACACCCAGTGACTCTTTATGTACACACCCGAGCTGCACCGGAATCAATGGAAGTTCAAGTATTTTGGCGATAGCGAGACGGTGACAGCCGCCGCCGGAGAAGTACAAGACTCCTTTGGGACCAACGTGTACACAAATCCCGCCATACTCACGAAAATGGTATCGATGGGTGACGGAGCGCATTCTCGAAGGGCGCTTCGACGAGATTCCCTATACCAGCGTGGGCAACCGTATCAATACCTGGCGTGCCGCCGTCGAGTGGATCGCTGAACGGCCGCTGGTGGGTTGGGGCGGCGAGGGGCGTAGTCTGGTGATTGAGCATACACCATGGTTGCCGGACCATGTGAAGGCGGAGTATGGGCACCTGCACAACTATTTTCTTGAGATTTGGGTGGCCTATGGCCTGCTGGGTGTGGCGGTGATCGCCGGGCTTGCCTGGTGGGTCGGCCAGGGCTGCTGGCGCAGCTGGCGAGCCGGGGTGCTGCCGGGCGACCTAACGCTTTTCGGCATGGCGTTTTTTGTCTATTGGGTGGTGGTCAATCAGTTCGAGTCCTATAACAGCTTCTGGACCGGCGTTTATATACATAACCTGGTGCTTGGCGGCCTGGTAACGCATATCTGGCGCTGGCAGCGTCAGCAGGCAGCGCTGCGGGAGAAAGAACTTGCAACCAGGCAGCCGGGTTAATGCGCACGCTAGTGGTGGTGCGCTCGCTGAAGATGGGTGGCATGGAGCGTGTGGCGGTAAACCTGGCCGACGCCTTCGCCGAGGCGGGCCATGAAAGCCATCTGTTGAGCCTGCGCAAGGTCGACAATCCTCTGTGTCCTGAACACCCCTCGGTGCGACAGCATCACCTTTTGGTGCACTGGTGGGCGCGTGCTACGCTTGTTGGTTTGGTGTTGGAGCTGCTGGCAAGGCTGGTGCTGAATCCGCTGCTCAAACGCTCGGTGTATCTGGGCGCGGGAGTCATGGGTGGCGCGGTGTTCTGGCTGTGGCTCAAGGCGTTCGAACGCCGGCATGGCCGGGTGGATCGGCTGGTCTTTCGCGGGGTGGGGACCTTTGAGCAGGTGTGGACCTTTCGCGATTCGCGCGCCCGCTACGTGTTGGAAAACGTGCTGCATGCTAAAGACCAGAGTAAGCGCAATCATCTGGGCCGTAGGCTGTTCGCCCGCTGCTTGCTTCACGGCCGGCACCTGGTGGCAGTGTCGTCCGGAGTGGCCGAGAGTCTGCGTGAGGCCATGCAGGTGTGGCACTTTCAACCTGCCTCATTGATGGTGATTCCCAACCCGTGCCCGCTGCAGAGTATTCGCCGCAGCATGCTCGAGCCGCATCCGGCGATTCCCGAGGTGCCTTATCTGGTTAGCGTGGGCCGCCTGGTACCGGCCAAGGATCATGCGCTGCTGCTGCGATCCTACGCGCGCAGCGGTGTGAAGTTGCCGCTGGTACTGGTGGGTGACGGCCAGGAGCGCGAGCGTCTGCAACAGCTGGCCGACTCGCTGGGCATTGCTGAGCGGGTCGTCTTTACCGGGCAGCAGGCCAACCCCTACCCGTGGATGCATCAGGCGCGGCTGTTCGTGTTGAGTTCGCGCTTCGAGGGCATGGGCATCGTGCTGTTTGAGTCGCTTGCCTGCGGCACGCCGGTGCTCAGCGTGGACTGCCCCGGCGGCATTCGCGAGATCCTCAAGGGCGAGCTTGAGGCCAGCATCGTGGAACACTCCGAAGAGGCTCTGGCCGAAGGCCTGCGCCAGCGTGTCATTGGCGACAAGCCCTCCATACGTGACGCTTGGCTGGATGACTTCCGGCCTGAGCGCATCGCTGGTGCCTTTCTGAAGCCCCTACATCTGAAGCCCCTACAATAGCTGCGACTATCAAGGATAGCCCGATGACCTCTGTGCTTTTTGTGGTTGACCATCTCGATACGGGTGGGGCGCCGGTGGTGGTGCGTGATCTGATCTCTGGCCTGGTGGAGCAGGGGGCTTCGGTAACGCTGGTGGTGCTCAGTGAGCGGGTATCGCATGCGCTGCCGCCGTCTGTGAGGTGCGTGCGTCTTCCCTTTGTTCCGCGCTCGCGGCTTGAGCGCATGCGGCGCTATCGAATGCATGCGCGTCAGTTTGACGACTGGTTGAGCCAGCAGGGCACTATCAACTTCGATCTGGTAGTCGCTCATCTGCACCATGCGCATCAGGTGGTAAGTCGCAGTTGCCTGGCGGATCAGGCCTGGTATTGCCTGCATTCGGATCCAGTGGTCGCCTTTCTTGGCAACAAGTCGGGATTGGGCCGCTGGCTCAAGCGCTTGAAGGTGGCCAGGCTCTACGCTGGGCGCCAGGTCATCGGGGTGTCGCAAGGTATCATTGACCGCTTGCAGTCGGTGCTGGGTGTACGCACTGCCAAGGCTGTGTGTATTCATAACCCTCTGGATATTGAGGCGATCAGCAGCAAGGCCATGGCGTCACTCGATGATATTCCCGAGCGCTTTCTGCTGTTTGTAGGGCGCCTAGATCAGCGTGCCAAGCGGCTTGACCGCTTGCTTGCTGGCTATCAGCTGAGCGGGGTCGAGCTGCCCTTGCTGATGGTCGGCGAGGGCGGCGATCGTCAATGGGTACTCAAGCAAATCGAGCAGTTGGGGCTGGAGGGGAAGGTCCGGCTGCTTGGCCATCGCGACAATCCTTATAGCTACATGAAATGTGCCACGGCGCTGTTGTTAAGTTCTGACTATGAAGGATTTCCGCTGGTCATCGTTGAGGCGCTCGCCTGCGGCACGCCCGTGGTCAGCACGGACTGTCCGACAGGACCCAGCGAGATTCTGACCGGGGAGCTGAGCCGCTACCTGGTGCCGAGGGACGATATTCAGGCGTTCGCCGATGCCATTCGTGATGTGGTGGAACAGCCGATAAGGGTGCCTGAAGAAGCGGTTGCCGAGTTTGCGCTGGCGCGGGTGGTGTCGCACTACCTGGCGTTGGCTGATGCGTGAGTCTTTGACCAGTGGCACTTTCGCCGCCGCTGCGCGGCAGGTCGCCCAGTAAACTGGCCTCTTACGAAACCCTGGCCTGCGGCCTCTCATTGCCGCTGCGCAACCGGCGCCGCGAGGCGCCTCGGGATGGTCGTGATGGCTTCCGACGAAAATCAGCCCCCCCCCTTACTCCTCACCTTTTTCTACTTGTCCCCGAGCAGCGCCCGCAGCCGCTGTTCGGCATGCTGGCGGTAGGTCTCGCCGCCAAGCTTGGCAGCGGTCAGTGAGTTCTTGATCATCGCCCAGCGGGCTTGCCGGCGGTGTGGCAGGCGGCGCAGATGGGTATCGAGCCAGATCAGGGTGCCGCTGTCGGCAACCAGCAGGTTGTTATAGTGCAGGTCACGTGCCGCGTAGCCGTTGCGCGCGATATGAGCGACTTGGTCGCATAGCCGGTCAAGGATTCCCCGGCGGTCCTGTTCGCTCATGGCCTTGAAGACTTCACCGCCCAGCTGGGCGTCGGAGATGTGCTCCATCAGCAACAGCGAGGCGTTGCGGTTGGCGGGGTTCAGCGAGACTCCCCAACCGTGGTAGAGCGGCGTGCTCAGGCCGAGACGTTGCAGGGTGCGCCCACTGCGAAACTCCTTGCGCGCATCGGACTGCAGCAGCCAGCGCTTTTCCAGGTAGTCTCGTCCAAGCCACTTGAGCGGCGCCTGGCGCTTGTCGAACTTGTCCGGTACCACCTTGGCCAGGATCTTGCCGTCTCGGGATAGAAAGAAGCGGCTGCTGGCCACCGACTCGAAGGCTTCGGTGGTGGTCGTGCGTGCCAGTTGCAGACCATCGGGCAGGCGGCGTGGATGAAACACCAGGTAGCGGTGTGGCTTGCCATCGAAGGGCAGGTTAAGCAGCTTCATCGTGGTCGTGGCACCCCTACAGCGCTTCGAACTGCGGCAACACAGTTTCCTTGAGGAACTGCTGATAGTGGCGAGGCTCGACGACGACCGGGTCGCGATCCATGCGCGCAATTGCATCGGCCAGGCCGGCTTCGTCGTCCGGGGCGATCAGGAAGTCGCCAAACTCCTGGGTGAGTATTTCCCGCGGGCCGCTGGGGCAGTCGACGCTGATGATCGGGGTGTGCAGTAAAAGCGCCTCAATGAGCACGGTGGGCAGGCCTTCTCTGTCCGATGTCAGGACAAGCGCCTTGGCATTGGCAATCATCGGGTAAGGGTTGGGCTGGTAATCGACTATCTTGACGCTGTCCGACAGCCCCAGTTGATCAATCTGCAGTTGAATCCCCTGTTTCTCATCCGGCTTGCCCTTGCCCAGAATCACCAGCGGGGAGGAGGCGTGGCTTGCTGCATAGGCCATCAGCAGCCGGTCATGGCGCTTTCTTTTTTCGAAGGTGCCGACATGGATGAAATAGCCTTGTGGCGCATAGGGAAGCGCTTTTTCTGCGTTTGCAGCCTGCCTGATAGCCTCCTGATCAAAGGGGTTGTAGATGACCTGCATCTTGTCTGGCGCAAGGCCGGCAAGAGTATGTAACGACTGCTTGATTCCCTTGGATACCGTGATCACCTTTCTGTTGCGATAGAAGCGCTGCAGCTTGCCGATCTTTTTTCTGACCTCGGTTGACTGGGCAGGCAGGCCGGCGATGCTGTTGGCATGTATCCAGAAATACAGCCTGGGGTGCTTGATGTGGCGCGTTATCTTGTCGCACGAGCAGGAGATGATGGTGTCGGGCGCATAGGCGTCGAGTGCTTTGTGGATCCTGTGGGCCTGATACTTTTCCAGCAGAACGTTGGAAACGGCCTTGCTCAGCTTGTTGATCAGCGACAGGTTGACGATATCAAGCTCCGGCGGCACCTCATGCTCGATAAGGTCGCGCAGCATGAACACTCTCACTGCGTGCCCTCTCTGGCGCAGGCCTTCGGCGGTATTCAGCAATACCTTCTGTGCTCCACCGCCATACAAGTCGGCGATGACAAAGGCGAAGCGTTTATGAGTCATGGAGCACTCCGTTTCGGCGACAGCGGCAAAGGCTAACACGGCACCTGTTCGAGTGGCAGACGCTGTCTCGCTGGCGCGCCTGACGTACAATCGGGGCGATGATACCAAGGGACAGCGTTTATGAGAGTTCTGATCACCGGCATGGCGGGTTTTATTGGCCACGCTGTGGCGCGGCGGCTTTCAGGCCAGGGACACGAGATTATTGGCGTCGATAATCTTAACGATTACTACGATGTGACATTGAAGCAGGCGCGGCTGGCTGATCTGGACAGCTGCCAAGACGTACGTTTCCAGCCGTTGGAGCTGGCGGATCGCGAGGCGGTGGCGGCGCTGTTTGCCAGCGAGCGCTTCGACCGGGTCATCCATCTGGCTGCTCAGGCCGGGGTGCGTTATTCGCTGGAAAACCCCCATGCCTATGTGGACTCGAACCTGGTGGCTCACGTCAATATTCTGGAAGGCTGCCGCCAGACCGGCGTTGAACACCTGGTGTATGCCTCGTCGAGCTCGGTGTATGGCGAGAATGAGACGGTGCCATTTGCCACCGGTGACCGGGTAGATCGTCCCATCAGCCTGTATGCGGCCACCAAGAAGGCCAACGAGCTGATGAGCCATACCTACTCGCACCTGTATGAGCTGCCGACCACGGGGCTGCGATTCTTCACGGTGTATGGTCCCTGGGGGCGTCCGGACATGGCGATGTTCAAGTTCACCCGGGCGATTCTTGAGGGCGAGCCGATCCAGGTCTATAACCACGGCGACATGTATCGCGACTTTACCTATATCGATGACATCGTCGAGGGTGTGGTGCGGGTACTGGACGTGGTGCCTGCGCGCGCTGAGGCCGGCGCTCCCTATGTGCTATACAACATCGGCCATGGTAGTCCTGTGCAATTGATGGAGTTTGTGCGTGCCATCGAGCGGGCCACGGGGCGTGAGGCACAGTGCGATTTCCAGCCGATGCAGCCAGGTGACGTGCCGCGCACCTGGGCGGATACCGAGGCGCTGTTCGCGGCTACCGGCTATCAGCCTTGTATCGGCGTCGACGAGGGCGTGAGGCGTTTTGTTGAGTGGTACCGCGGTTACTATGGGGTTTGAGTGCTGAGCCCTGGGTTTCGTGGGTATTTTGATACGTAAGCAAGTCGATACATCATCATCTAGTCGAGGATAAGGAAGCAGGGATGAAAATCACCATTTTCGGAACGGGCTATGTGGGGCTGGTTACTGGTACCTGTCTGGCGGATGTCGGCCATGATGTGATGTGCATGGATGTGGATGCCGACAAGATTGCCGGCCTGGAAGCGGGTCGGATTCCCATCTATGAGCCGGGCCTTGAGGAGATGGTCAAGGCCAATGTGGCGTCCGGGCGGTTGCGGTTTACCACCGATGCGGAGCAGGCGGTGGGTTTTGGCATGCTGCAGTTTATCGCCGTGGGCACGCCACCGGACGAGGATGGTAGCGCTGATTTACGCTACGTGCTTGAAGTGGCCAACACCATTGGCCGCTACATGAATGACGAGAAGATTGTGGTCGACAAGTCCACGGTGCCGGTGGGCACGGCCGACAAGGTGCATGAGACCATCGCCGCCGCGCTCGAGGCGCGTGGCGTCTCACATCCGTTTGAGGTGTGCTCCAACCCCGAGTTTCTCAAGGAAGGCGCAGCCATCGAGGACTTCACCCACGGCGCACGCATTATCGTCGGCACCGATTCGCCCCGGGTGAAATCGGTGATGCGGGAGTGCTACGGCCCCTATATTCGCCTGCAGGAAAAGCTGATGTTCATGGAGGTGCGGGCGGCGGAGCTGACCAAGTACGCCGCCAACGCCATGCTCGCCACCAAGATCAGCTTCATGAACGAGATCGCCAACCTGGCCGAGCTGCTGGGTGCGGATGTGGAGCAGGTGCGCCGCGGGATCGGTTCGGATCCGCGCATCGGCTATCATTTCATCTATCCAGGCTGTGGCTATGGCGGCTCGTGCTTTCCCAAGGATGTCCAGGCGCTGGCGCGCACTGCCGGTGAGGTGGATTATCACGCCGAGCTATTGGAAGCGGTGGAGGCGGTCAACTTCCGCCAGAAGCAGACGCTGTTCAGCAAGCTGGAAAGAGCGTTTGATGGCGAACTCGAGGGCCGCACCATTGCGCTCTGGGGGCTTTCTTTCAAGCCCAACACCGATGACATGCGCGATGCGCCCAGCCGCACGTTGATGGAGGCACTGTGGGCCGTCGGTGCCAAGGTGCGCGCCTATGATCCCGAGGCCATGGATGAGTGTCGGCGCATCTACGGTGAACGCGACGACCTGGCGCTGGTGAACGACCGCGAAGCTGCGGTTGCCGATGCCGATGCGCTGGTGATCTGCACCGAGTGGAAGCCGTTTCGCTCGGTGGACTTCGCCTGGCTCAGATCGCAGCTGAGCACGCCGGTGGTGGTCGATGGCCGCAACCTGTATGAGCCTGAAGCAGTGCGTGAGGCCGGGCTTCTGTA
>ERZ1032675.45-NODE-45-length-19146-cov-5.094966_pt1 | contig 19146 bp, 16 predicted proteins | sample MGYA00516694_ERZ1032675 | MGnify/ENA primary metagenome ERZ1032675 (study PRJEB33719, sample SAMN04261600) | wastewater metagenome | biome: rural village; feature: latrine urine exit; material: soil | place: El Salvador | collected 2013-01-14 ...
GACTCAGGGGCGCTACATGGCGTCCTGGGTCTCGGCGGCCCACAGGGTGTTTTCCAGCAGTGAGGCCACGGTCATGGGGCCAACGCCGCCGGGCACCGGGGTGATGTAGCTGGCCCGCTGGGCGGCCGCTTCAAACTCCACGTCGCCCACCAGGCTGCCGTCGGGCTGACGGTTGATGCCCACGTCGATGACGATGGCGTCGTCGCGCACCCACTCGCCCTTGACCAGGCCGGGATTGCCCACGGCCACGACCAATAGCTCGGCACGCCGCACATGCTGTTCGAGATCGCGCGTGAAGCGGTGGCAGACCGTGGTGGTGCAGCCGGCCAGTATCAGCTCCAGCGCCATGGGGCGACCGACGATATTGGAGGCGCCAACCACGGTGGCGTTGAGGCCGCGTATATTGAGATCGCATTCCTGCAGCAGGGTGATGACGCCCTTGGGCGTGCAGGGGCGCAGCAGCGGAAGGCGCTGCGCCAGGCGGCCCAGGTTGTAGGGGTGGAAGCCATCGACATCCTTGTGTGGCTCGATGCGCTCGAGAATCGGACGTTCGTCCAGGTGCTCGGGCAGCGGCAGCTGAACCAGAATGCCATGGATGTCGGGAGCAGCGTTCAGAATGTCAACCAGTCCCTCGAGGTCTTGCTGGGTCGTGTTGGTGGGCAGGTGATGCATGACCGAGTGAATGCCGGCCTGCGAGCAGGCCAACTGCTTGTGACGCACATAGACGGCGGAAGCGGGGTCCTCACCTACCAGCACAACGGCCAGCCCGGGAGTGTGTCCGCCCGCCTCGCTGCGTGCCTGCACCTGACGTGTCACCTGCTGGCGGACTCGAGCGGCAATCGATTTGCCATCGATCAGTTGGGCGGTCATCTAACTTCCTCTGGTGGACGTATCTGGCTCGGTCGCCTGTGAGTCTGGCGACGGGCGAATGGCTGAGGAGGGCGATTTTCGCATGCCGGGCTGACAAGGCAAAGGGCCATTGCTGAGATGAGGTGTAGAAATGGTGCTTGACGTATTAGAATAGTTACGTAGAATACGCAGCGCTTGACGAGGCTCCTTCGGTAGCTTTGGCGTCGTGCAAGAACCGACGGGGTGTAGCGCAGTCTGGTAGCGCGCCTGCTTTGGGAGCAGGATGTCGGGGGTTCGAATCCCTCCACCCCGACCACAAGCTTATGAATAGAATGCGTTTTTTCTCTTCTTTCTTGTGGTGTGCTCTGCGCATGCGTAATATGCGCCCATAGCTCAACCGGATAGAGCAACGGCCTTCTAAGCCGTAGGTTGCAGGTTCGAGTCCTGCTGGGCGTGCCATGGCGGCACCGAAAGTGGGGATATCGAGCGAAGTGCTTGATCGAGAGACAGTAGTCGATCAGGAGTGGCAAGCAGCATGAGTGCTGTCGTGGTGGGTGTAGCTCAGTGGTAGAGCCCCGGATTGTGGTTCCGGTTGTCGTGGGTTCGATCCCCATCACCCACCCCATTCTTGTGTGTCTTGCCAGGTTCTTGTCATTCCCTCCTTGTCTGTCGTCATCCGTTATCAATTGTTGTCAGAATGATGCCCGTCCAATGGCGGGATATATGCATTGGCTCGTTAACGCCCCATTCGCGCCATGGGCCTCATGTTTTGCGCTGAAATCATGAGCTGCGTCTTGATTTTCCGGTGAGTTGCCCGCATCTGCTTGTGCAGTTGGTGCAGGTCCGCGCTTGCCACTGGCCCGCGGGATTCATAGAATCCCCTCCTTTAAACGTCAAATGATTCACGACCCCCGTCGGTAGAGGACATTTCATGCAAGTTTCCGTCGATACGACCTCCCAGATTGAACGCCGTGTCAAAGTTCAGGTACCGGCCGCCGAGATCGACGAGGCCGTCAATGCCCGTCTCAAGGATGCCGCCAGGAACGTGCGCATCGATGGCTTCCGCAAGGGCAAGGTGCCCATGTCCGTTGTCAGCAAGCGTTACGGCTCCGAAGTGCGCAGCGAGGTCGTCGGCGAAGCGATGCGTGAGCACTATGTGCGTGCCATCACCGAACAGAACCTGAATCCGGCGGGCTACCCGCAGATCGAGGCCAGCGTCAACGAGGCTGGCAAGGATCTGGAGTTTGTCGCCACCCTCGAGGTTTACCCCGAGATCGAGCTGGCTTCCATCGAGGGCACCGAGGTCGAGCGTCCGGTGGTCGAGATCAGCGATGCCGATGTTGACGAGATGATCGAGACCCTACGCAAGCAGAGCGCCGATTGGGATGTCGTCGAGCGCGCCGCTGAAGATGGCGATCAGGTCAACATCGACTTCCAGGGCTTCCTGGGCGACGAGCCCTTCGAGGGCGGCAGCGCCGAGGGGCATGATCTGGTGATCGGTTCCGGCAGCTTCATCCCTGGCTTCGAAGAGCAGCTGATCGGTGCCAAAGTCGGCGACGACAAGGAAATCAAGGTTACCTTCCCCGAGGACTACCAGGCCGAGAACCTGGCCGGTCAGGAAGCGACCTTCAAGGTCAAGGTCAATGCGGTGAAGGGCAAGACGCTGCCCGAGATCGATGCCGACTTCGTCAAGAATTTTGGCATCGAGGACGGCGATCTGGACAAGTTCCGCACAGAAATCAGCGAGAACATGCAGCGCGAGGCGGCTCAGGCCATCGACAATCGCGTCAAGCAGCAGGTGCTCGAGGCGCTGCAGAAGGCCAACGAGATTCCTGTGCCCCAGGCGCTGATCCAGCAGGAAACCGACGGCCTCAAGCGTCAGGCGGCTCAGCAGTTCGGCCTGGGCGAGGACTTCGATGTCAGCCAGTTGCCCAACGAGTTGTTTGCCGAACAGGCCAAGAGCCGTGTGCAGGTGGGTCTGCTGCTGGCCGAGGTGATCAAGTCCCAGGAGCTGGACGCCAGCGACGACGAGATCAGGGCCAAGGTCGAGGAGCTGGCCAGGCAGTATCAGGAGCCTGAGCAGGTCGTCGAGCACTACATGGCCAACGAACAGATGAAGACTCAGGTCAAGTCTGCCGTCCTCGAAGAGAAGGCGGTCGATGCGCTGCTGGCGCAGGCGACCGTGAAAGACGTGAGCATGACCTATCAGGAAGCGCTGGCTGCCGTTCAGCAGCAGGCCAGCGACGATGAGGAAGACGAGGATGAGGCCGAGGGCGACGACGCCCAGGCCTGATGCCGGCGGTGCATCCGGTTCGCCGGATGCAACCCCGCGTCGTTACCACTCACCGGAAGCAAGGACATCACCCAGATGAGCAACGCGTTTGATATTCAGTCCGCCGGCGGCCTGGTGCCGATGGTGGTCGAGCAAAGTGCCCGCGGCGAGAGGGCCTATGACATCTACTCGCGCCTGCTCAAGGAGCGGGTGATTTTCCTGGTGGGTCCGGTCGAGGATTATTCCGCCAACCTGCTGGTCGCCCAGCTGCTGTATCTGGAGTCCGAGAACCCGGACAAGGATATCCATTTTTACATCAATTCGCCGGGCGGCGCGGTGACGGCGGGCATGTCGATCTACGATACCATGCAGTTCATCAAGCCTGACGTGTCCACGGTATGTATCGGACAGGCGGCGAGCATGGGTGCGCTGCTGCTGGCCGGTGGTGCAGAGGGCAAGCGCTACTGCCTGCCCAACTCGCGGATGATGATTCATCAACCGCTGGGTGGCTATCAGGGCCAGGCCTCGGATATCGAGATTCACACCCGTGAGATTCTCGGTATTCGCGATCGTCTCAACCAGATTCTGGCGCACCACACCGGCCAGGATATTGAGACTATTGCCAAGGATACCGACCGCGATAATTTCATGAACGGCGAGCAGGCCGCAGAGTATGGCCTGATTGATGCTGTGCTGGATAAGCGGCCCACATCCTGATAGCGTGAATTCATCACGCTTTGATGACGTATAGACCGGTGGCCTCCGGGCTGCCGCTGTTAATAGAGGTACGCTAAATGGCCGACGGCAAAGGCAAGGACGACGATGGCAAGCTGCTGTACTGCTCATTCTGTGGCAAGAACCAGAATGAAGTACGCAAGCTGATTGCCGGTCCGTCCGTGTATATCTGCGATGAGTGTGTCGATCTGTGCAACGACATTATTCGCGAGGAAGTTCTCGATGCCGACGCCGAGAGCGATGAGGAGCGCCTCCCTGTCCCCCGTGATATTCGGCACACGCTCGATGACTATGTGATCGGCCAGGACCGCGCCAAGATGGTGCTGTCAGTGGCGGTCTACAATCATTACAAGCGGCTGCGCTACGCCGACAAGGAGGAGGTGGAGCTCGGCAAGTCCAATATCCTGCTGATCGGCCCGACCGGCAGCGGCAAGACGCTGCTGGCCGAGACCCTGGCGCGGCTGCTCAATGTGCCCTTCACCATTGCCGATGCCACGACGCTGACCGAGGCCGGCTATGTGGGCGAGGATGTCGAGAACATCATTCAGAAGCTGCTGCAGAAGTGCGATTACGATGTAGAAAGGGCCGAGCGCGGCATCATCTACATCGACGAGATCGACAAGATCTCGCGCAAGTCCGACAACCCATCGATCACTCGTGATGTCTCGGGTGAAGGCGTGCAGCAGGCACTGCTCAAGCTGATCGAGGGCACTACCGCGTCGGTACCGCCTCAGGGCGGGCGCAAGCACCCGCAGCAGGAGTTCCTGCAGGTCGATACTACCAACATGTTGTTTATCGTTGGCGGCGCCTTTGCCGGACTCGACAAGGTCATTCGCGACCGTTCCGAGACCGGTGGCATCGGCTTTAGTGCCGAGGTCAAGAGCAAGGACGAGACCCGCGGCGTGGGCGAGCTGCTGGCCGAGGTCGAGCCTGAGGATCTGGTCAAGTTTGGCCTTATCCCCGAGTTCGTGGGTCGCCTGCCGGTCATCGCGACACTGGCCGAGCTTACCGAAGATGCACTGGTGCAGATTCTTACCGAGCCCAAGAACTCGCTGATCAAGCAGTACGCGCGACTGTTCGAGATGGAGGAAGTGGAGCTCGATTTCCGCGAGGACGCCCTGCGCGCCGTTGCCACCAAGGCTATGGCGCGCAAGACCGGCGCTCGGGGCCTGCGCTCGATCATGGAAAGTGTGCTGCTTGATACCATGTACGAGATTCCCTCCATGGAAGGCGTCAGCAAGGTGGTTATCGATGCCTCGGTGATTGCTGGTGAAAGCGAGCCGCTACTGATCTATAGCCAGCAGAACAGCCAGCAAGAAAGCCAGCAGGATGACGACGCGCGGAGCGACGGCACCAGTGGCTGATCGCCAGGCCCGGACTGGCGAGAGCCTGCCGGGGCCTGCCAGTGAGCGGCTTGCTGTGACCAGAGCCGATACCCTCAGTGCCCAGATGTCGATATTCCAGAGATCGACCTGTCAGGAGCACACCTGGTGAAAGGGCCGCTTCGGCGGCTCTTTTCGTTACCGGCAGGTCAAGGTCGGCTTGCATTGTCGGCGTGTCGCCCCCACACCCTTAGTAATTCAATGATTCGCTCGAGGTAGGTCTGCGATGCAGCAGAACGATGACAAGACGCTGAGTCTTCCCCTTTTGCCGTTGCGGGACGTGGTCGTGTATCCGCAAATGGTCATTCCGCTGTTCGTTGGCCGTGAGAAGTCCATTCAGGCGCTGGACGCCGCCATGGAAGCCGACAAGCGTGTGCTGCTGGTGGCGCAACGTGAGGCCAGCAAGGACGAGCCGGACAACGAGGACCTTTTTTCCATTGGTACCGTGGCCGAGATCATGCAGCTGCTCAAGCTGCCCGACGGCACCGTCAAGGTGCTGATCGAAGGTGAGTCGCGGGCCGATATCCGAACCATTATCAATGCCGAGGACGACTACAGCCGCGCCGAGGTGAGCCTGCGTGACAGCGAGCCGCTGAGCGAGCGCGAGCAGGATGCACTGGTGCGCGTGCTGCTCAACCAGTTCGAGCAGTACGTCAAGATGTCCAAGAAGGTGCCCAACGAGGTACTCAACTCGCTGTCGGGGATCGAAGACCCCAGCCGGCTGGTGGACACCATCTGCGCGCACCTGTCGCTGAAGATCAACGACAAGCAGGAACTGCTGGAGATGGACCGGGTGCGCGATCGTATCGAGCACCTGATGGCGCTGATCGAATCCGAGATCGACCTGCTGCAGGTCGAGAAGCGCATCCGCGCGCGGGTCAAGGAGCAGATGGAGAAGTCCCAGCGCGAGTACTATCTCAACGAGCAGATGAAGGCCATCCAGAAGGAGATGGGCGAGCTCGAGAACGTGCCCAACGAGGCCGACAAGTACGAGCAGGCCATCGAAGAGGCCGGCATGCCCAAGGAGGCCAAGGAAAAGGCCACTCAGGAGTTGGCCAAGCTGAAGATGATGTCGCCGAACTCTGCCGAAGCCACGGTGGTGCGCTCCTACCTGGACTGGCTGGTGGCGGTGCCCTGGAAGAAGCGCAGCCGGGTACGCCATGATCTGGCGTATGCTCAAAAGGTGCTGGACGAGGACCACTATGGCTTGGAAGAGGTCAAGGAGCGGATTCTCGAGTACCTGGCGGTGCAGAAGCGGGTCAAGAAGCTCAAGGGCCCGGTGCTGTGCCTGGTTGGCCCGCCGGGGGTTGGCAAGACCTCGTTGGGTCAGTCAATTGCCCGCGCGACCAATCGCAAGTATGTGCGCCTGGCACTGGGCGGCGTGCGCGATGAATCCGAGATTCGCGGCCACCGCCGCACCTACATCGGCTCCTTACCGGGCAAGATGATTCAGCGCATGAGCAAGGCGGGGGTCAAGAACCCGCTGTTTCTGCTCGATGAGGTCGACAAGATCGGCATGGACCATCGCGGCGACCCCGCCTCGGCGCTGCTCGAGGTGCTCGACCCGGAACAGAATGACACCTTCAGCGACCATTACCTGGAACTGGATTACGACCTGTCCGAGACGATGTTCATCTGTACCGCCAACTCGATGAATATCCCCGGGCCGCTGCTCGACCGCATGGAAGTGATACGTTTGCCGGGCTATACCGAAGACGAAAAGCTGGCCATCGCTAAGCGCTACCTGGTGCCCAAGCAGCTCAAGGCCAACGGACTCAAGGAGGGCGAGCTGGAACTTGCCGATGACGCCGTGCTGGAGCTGATACGCTACTACAGCCGTGAGGCCGGGGTGCGCGAGCTGGAGCGCCAGATTGCCAAGGTGTGTCGCAAGGTGCTGCGTGAGCGCCTCGAGAAAGAGGGCAAGGAGGGCGCTCAGGCGCCGGCGGTGCTATCCGCCGATGATATCGAGGCGTATGCCGGTGTGCGTCGCTACAGCTACGGGCTGGCCGATCAGGAAGACCAGGTGGGCCGTGTGACCGGGCTTGCCTGGACCTCTGTCGGCGGTGAGCTGCTCAACATCGAGTCGGTGGTGACACCCGGCAAGGGACGAATCAACAAGACCGGCTCGCTGGGCGATGTCATGAAGGAGTCGGTGAGCGCGGCACAGACGGTGGTGCGCGCCCGCGTTGCCGCCCTGGGCATCGATCCCGAGCGCTTCGAAAAAGAGGATCTGCACATTCACGTCCCCGAGGGCGCCACGCCCAAGGACGGCCCCAGTGCGGGCATCGCCATGGTCACGGCCATGGTGTCCGCCTATACGGCGCGTCCGATACGCTGTGATGTGGCAATGACCGGCGAGGTCAATCTGCGCGGCGAGGTGATGCCGATCGGCGGGCTCAAGGAGAAATTGCTGGCCGCCAGGCGGGGTGGTATAAAGACGGTGCTCATTCCGGAGGAAAACCGTCGCGACCTCAAGGAAGTGCCTGATAACATCAAGGATGCACTGGAAATTATCCCGGTTCGCTGGATTGATGAGGTGCTGGAGGTGGCCCTGGCCAAGAAAGCGGCTGCTAGCAGTGAAGACAAGCGAGCGGAAGACGCTGCGTCGTCTCATACGATGATCAGTACACACTGATGATATTTTTGATGTAATGTCGGGTGGTAAAAATAGGCATGACGTGGCTTTGCAGCTGATGTTTCTTGACAGGGAATTTGCCACGTTGCTATAAATTAGTGCCAGATCATGATCGCGATGTTTATTCATCAATTTCGTCGATATATGAGTGAAATCCGAAAAAGTCAAGGGGTGTAGAGTGAACAAATCCGAGCTGATCGAAGCCATTGCTGCGTCTGCTGATATTCCCAAAGCCGCTGCGTCGCGTGCTCTGGATGCCATGGTCGAAGCCGTGGCTGACAGCCTGAAAAAGGGTGACAGTGTTTCGCTGGTGGGTTTTGGCACCTTCACTGTCAAGGACCGTGCTGCGCGTACCGGCCGTAATCCGCAGACAGGTGAGCCGATTCAGATCAGCGCCGCCAGGGTGCCAAGCTTCAAGGCAGGCAAGGCGCTCAAGGACGCTGTCAACTAAGACAATGTCTGGTTGATGCGGTCTTAAATAGGCGCACCGCCCGACGGTGCGCCTTTTTGTATTAATGAAAGGGCGCCTCGAGGGGTTGCTGCAACGCTCGAGATGTACCATGCGAGCGGATCAGTGATACGCAGCGGGGCGTGCCAGACAGAATTCACACGCAGGGGCCTGCATGCTGCAAGATATTCGTGACCGCTCCCAGAGCTGGTTAGTCAAGATCATCATTGGTGCCGTGGTGGTCACCATGGCGCTGTTCGGCGTGGAGTCGCTGGTCGGCCTGTTGGGAAGCGATGGCGACGAGATCGTTTCAGTGAACGGCGAGCCGATCACTCGCCAACAGCTGGAGCTCAGTGTGCAGCGCGCCATCCGCAGCGGCCAGGTGGCTCCCGAGCAGGAACGTCAGGTGCGGGCCGAGCTGCTGGAGAGCATGATCAGCGACCGTCTGGTGAGCCAGTACATCAAGAAGGGTGGGCTCTACCTTTCGGATGATCAGCTCGACCAGGTGATCGTCAACCTGCCGGAATTCCAGGACGCCCAGGGGCGTTTCTCCAGCGATCAGTTCCGCAACCGCCTGTCCAGCGCCGGCTTTACGCCGCTCGCCTTCCGCCAGCAGCTGCGTGCCGATCTGGCCCGGCGCCAGCTCGAAGAGGGTCTGGTGGTCAGCGGTTTCAGCCTGGACAGTGAGCAACAGCGCCTTCTCGAGCTGCAGCGTCAGGTGCGTAGCTTCCGCTACCACAGCCTGACCGCCGAGGATCTCGACCAGCCCGTCGAAGTTAGCGACGCCGATCTCGAGGCCTACTATCAGGCCCATCGCGATGATTACCAGCGTCCCGAGCAGGTGAAGCTGGACTATGTGATCATCGACCGTCAGCAGATGGCCGACGCGGTAGAAATCGATGAGACCGAGCTGCGCGAGGCCTGGCAGGCCGATGCCGGCAACGCTGATCGCAGACTCTCGCACATCATGCTCACCTTTGGCGATGAGCGCAGCCGCGAGGACGCGGTGGCGCAGCTGAATGAGGTGAAAGCCCGCCTGGCTGAGGGCGAGTCGTTCGCCGACCTGGCTGCCGAAGTCTCCGACGATGCTTCCAGCAGCGCCAATGGCGGTGACATCGGCGTCATCAGCCGCGGCTTCTTTGATGAGGCCTTCGAGCAGGCAGCTTTCGCGCTTGACGAGGGCCAGGTCTCGGACATTGTCGAGACTGACAATGGTCTGCACCTCATTCAGGTCACCGAGCTTGAGCGCGAGCCCTTCGAGCAGGCCCGTGAGCGCATCGCCGAGCGTCTGGCGCTGAGCCAGGTCGAGGATGACTTCAACGTACGTGTCCAGCAGCTGATCGACGAGAGCTTCGCCGCCGATGATCTCGACAGCGTGGCCGAGAGCCTGGGGCTCGAGCGCCAGACCAGCGATTGGCTTGGCCGCAACCAGGCCGAGGGCATCTTTGTCGAGCCGGGCGTTCAGCAGCAGGCCTTCTCGCCCGATGTGCTGACCGAAGGCTTCAACAGCGAAGTGATCGAGCTGGACAAGGATCGCCGCATGGTTCTGCGAGTTCGCGAACACCGTGAGGCGACCACGCTGCCGCTGGATGAGGTGCGTGACGAGGTGATGGCGGCTGTCACTACCCAGAAGACGCTTGAGGCGTTGTCAGCTCGCGGTGACCAGATACTTGCTGATCTGCGCGAGGGTGATGAGCAGGCAGCCGACTGGCCGGAAGTCAGCGTGACGCGTCAGCAGAGCGTTCGACTGCCCGGCGCGGTGGTGGACAAGGTATTCCGTCTGCCGCACCCGGAGGAAAGAAAGCCGGTGTTTGATCAGGTCACCGCCGAGGGTGAGGTGGTGCTGATTGCCCTGGATAGCGTGAGTGAAGGGGAGGCAGACCCCGAAACCGAGGCTTTCGTTGCGCGCCTGGCCGAGCAGGTCCGCGCCAGCGCCGTCCTGGATGGTCTGGTGCAATACCTGCACGAGCAGGCCAAGATCGAGCGTCGCTGATAACAGCGCTAACGATAGGCGCCGCCAGGCGCCTTGGGGTGGAGGCCTCGCGGCCTCCATCGCCCAATGAATTGGCCTCCTACAAAACCTGAGCTGCGCCATCGTTTTCTGTAGGAGGGCAGCTCCGCTGCGCGACCGGCGCCGGCAGGCGCCCCGTCTGGAGAGCTTTGTCATGTATGCAGTCAGGCGGTGGGTAGTGCGCCACTCGCGAGCCTTCGAGCGACTCTATCTCGCCGTGGAGCCATGGCTTGTGCGGCTCGGCCCGGTGGCCGCAAGGCTGGGTGAGCATCGCCTGGAAAGGCCGGTGACGGCGATGGAACGGGCAGTCAAGGGGTTTCTGTTCGACTGTCAGATGTGCGGCACCTGCGTGCTCAGTTCGACGGGAATGGCATGCCCGATGAACTGTCCCAAGCAGCTGCGCAACGGCCCCTGCGGCGGGGTGCGTGAGGATGGCGGCTGCGAGGTCAAACCCGCGATGCGCTGCGTCTGGGTCGAGGCCTGGGAGGGTAGCCGTCGCATGAAACATGGCGATCAGATCAGCGTGGTTCAGCTGCCGGTGGATGCCCGGGAGCGTGGCAGCTCGTCGTGGATGAAGGTGATTCGCGGTGAGCATCAGGCGGCGGTTCGGTCTTCCGGCGAAACCTCATGAGCTGTGGTCGTCTGGAGCGGGTGCTCAGGGCCGGCCACTTCGCCGTGACCACCGAACTTGACCCGCCGGACTCTGCCGACCCGGCCGAGGTCTATCGCCGGGCCGAGGTGTTTGGCGACCGGGTGGATGCCATTAACGCCACCGACGGCGCCGGGGCCAACTGCCATCTGTCCAGCATGGCGGTGTGTGCGCTGCTGAGCCGCGCCGGCTACGACAGTATCCTGCAGATGACCTGTCGGGACCGAAACCGTATCGCCATGCAGGGTGATATCCTTGGCGCCGCGGCGCTGGGAATCAACAATCTGCTGTGTCTGACCGGCGATGGCGTTCAGGCCGGGGACCATCCCCAGGCCAAGCCGGTGTTCGATCTGGACTCGCTGTCGCTGCTCGCCATGGCGCGACGGCTGCGCGATGAGTCACGCTTCCAGAGCGGCCGAAAAATTAGCGTGCCGCCACGGCTGTTTCTCGGCGCCGTCGAGAACCCCTTTGTCGAGCCCCAGGCGTTTCGCGCCCAGCGCCTGGCCAAGAAGGTGGCAGCCGGAGCGCGCTTCATTCAAACCCAATACTGCTTTGATATGCCGCAGCTGCGCAGTTTCATGTCGCGGGTGGCGGATCTTGGCGTGCTGGAGGGCCCGGATCGCGCTTTCGTGCTGGTCGGGCTTGGCCCGCTGGCGTCTGCCCGGGCCGCTCGCTGGATGCGCGAGCATGTGCCGGGGGTGAGGATTTCCGATACGGTGATCCGGCGCCTGGAGGGAGCGCGCGATCAGCGCGCCGAAGGGCAGCGGCTGTGCTGTGAGCTGCTGCAGGAGGTGCGCGAGATGCCCGAAGTCAGCGGCGCCCATATCATGGCCTACCGCCAGGAGACGGCGGTGGCGCGGATCATCGAGCGCTCCGGCATACTTGAGTCCCGCTAAAAAACGCTAGCTCAGCGCAAACTCCCGCAGCACCGGCGGCTGATCCGCATCGATCTCGATTTCCCAGCCCTTGCCGGGCTGCCAGTCGCCCAGCACCAGTCGCTTGGCGGGCTGGCCTTCCACCTCAAGCTCATGCACGGCCGGTCGGTGGGTGTGGCCGTGAATCAGGGTGGTCACGCCATGCGCCGCCATGACATCGACCACTGCCTGGGGGGTGACGTCCATGATGTCTTCGGCCTTGTTGCTGTTGGCCTCACCGGACTGGTCGCGCAGCTGGCGGGCCAGCGCCAGGCGCTCGGGAATCGGCATGGCCAGAATCCGGGCCTGCCAGCGTGGATCGCGGGCCTGGGCACGAAAGGCTATGTAGGCCTCATCCCGGGTGCACAGGCTGTCGCCGTGCATCAGCAGCACGCGCTGGTTGTTCCATTCGACCACGCTGGGGTCGGCAAGCAGCGTCGCGCCGGCCTGGCGCGCGAAGTCTTCACCGAGCAGGAAATCGCGGTTGCCGTGCATCAGGTAGATGGCGGTGCCGGCAGCGGCGCGTGCCCTGAGCGCCTCGGCAATGCGTTCGGCGAGGGCAGCGTAGCCGCTGGGGTCGGCGCCGCCCAGGGAGATCAGATCGTCGCCGATCCAGGCTTCGAAGAAGTCGCCGAGGACATAGATGGCCTCGGCGCCACGGGCGCGATTATCCAGCCAGTGGAGAAAACCTTCGGTGATGGCCGGCGCGCCGGGGTGCAGGTGCAGATCGGAGATCAGCAGGGTAGACATGGCAGGGCTCGTCGACTGCGGATGAAAGTAAAGGCGACACACTCGTGCAGGAGTGCATCGCCCTGGGTATGTCACGTCGTGTCATATCGCGCCGGGCGATCAGCCCTCTGCGACGTCCTTATCGCCATCCTTGAAGTAGGCGCGCTGGATGAGCACATCTTCGGCCGGCACGTCGGCGTGCATGCCGCGGCGGCCGGTGGGCACGCCCTTGATGCGGTTGACCACGTCCATGCCCTCGACTACTTCGGCGAATACGCAGTAGCCCCAGCCCTGCAGGTTCTTGCCGCGATGGTTGAGGAAGTCGTTGTCGGCCACGTTGATGAAGAACTGAGCGGTGGCGGAGTGCGGGTCCTGGGTGCGTGCCATGGCCAGAGTGCCGGTGGTGTTGAGCAAACCGTTGTCGGCTTCGTTTTCGATCGGTGCGCGAGTCTGCTTTTGATTGAAGTTCTCGTCGAAACCGCCACCCTGAACCATGAAGCCGTCGATCACGCGGTGAAAGAGGGTGCCATCATAGAAGCCGTCACGCACATACTGCTCGAAATTGGCGGCGGTCTTGGGGGCCTTGTCGTGATTCAGGGCGATGGTGATGTCGCCGAAATTAGTCTGCAGAACGATCATGTGGACTTCCCGTTGTGGTGTGGGCCACGCCTTGAGTGTGCTGCTTGAGTACCGCTGAGCCGGCGTGGCATCGATAGGTCTCGAGGCGCTATAATAGCCGCTTTGCGTCGATGCGCGAACCCGTTGCGTGAAGGGTGGTCGCGCTCGACTGGCCTGCGTTCAATCAGAGGTTGCTCAATCAACATGACCAGCGAGACCACCAGCGCACCGAATTTCATTCGCAATCAGATCCGCGATGAGCTCGAGGCCGGCCGACAGGGCAAGATCGTGACGCGCTTCCCTCCGGAGCCCAATGGCTTTCTGCACGTTGGCCATGCCAAGTCGATCTGTCTGAACTTCGGGCTTGCCGAGCAGTTCGGTGGCGACTGTCACCTGCGCTTCGACGATACCAACCCGGCCAAGGAAGAGCAGGCCTACATCGATGCGATCAAGGAGGACGTGCGCTGGCTCGGTTTTCAATGGGTCGGTGAAGTGCGTTACGCCTCGGACTACTTTGGCCAGCTCTACGAGTGGGCGCAGCACCTGGTTCGCGAAGGCAACGCCTACGTGGACGACCTGTCCGCCGATGAGATTCGCGACTACCGCGGCACCTTGACCGAGCCGGGTCGTGCGAGCCCGTATCGCGAGCGCGGCGTGGAAGAGAATCTCGAACTGCTGGAGCGGATGCGTGCCGGCGAGGTGGCGGAAGGCCAGAAGGTGCTGCGCGCCAAGATCGACATGACCTCGCCGAATATCAATTTGCGCGACCCGATTCTCTATCGAATTCGTCATGCCGAGCACCACCAGACCGGTAATACCTGGAAGATCTATCCGTCCTACGACTTTGCCCACGGGCAGTCGGATGCCATCGAGGGCATCACCCACTCGATCTGCACCCTGGAGTTCGAGGATCACCGGCCGCTCTACGAATGGTTCCTGGAACATCTGCCGGTGCCGGCCCGGCCGCGTCAGATCGAGTTTGCCCGGCTCAAGCTGGGCTACACTCTGACTTCCAAACGCAAGCTCAAGCTGCTGGTGGACGATAACATCGTCGATGGCTGGGACGACCCACGCATGCCGACCATCTCCGGGCTGCGCCGCCGCGGCTATACGCCGGCGGCGATTCGCAAGTTCTGCGAGATGATCGGGGTGACCCGGGCCGATAGCGGCGTGGTGGATATCGCCATGCTGACCCATGCCATCCGCGCGGACCTCGAGGACAACGCGCCGCGGGCGATGTGCGTGCTCAACCCGGTGAAGGTGGTGTTGACCAACGTCGCCGAGGATCACGAAGAAGTCTACGAGGTGCCCGGCCATCCGGCTCGTGAGGACATGGGGGTTCGCCGGATTCCGTTTGGCCGCGAGCTGTACATCGACCGTGACGACTTCATGGAAGAGGCACCGAAGAAGTTCTTCCGCCTGGCCCCGGGCAAGGAGGTGCGCCTGCGCAATTCCTACGTGATCCGCTGCGACGAGGTAGTGAAGGACGACAGCGGCGAGATTACCGAGCTGCGCTGCTCGGTGGACTTCGACACCCTGGGCAAGAATCCCGAGGGTCGCAGGGTCAAGGGCGTGATTCACTGGGTCAGCGCCACTCGGGCAGTGCCGGTGGAGGTGCGGCTCTATGACAACCTGTTTACCGTCGAGGAGCCCGATCGCGACAAAGATGCCGACTTCTTCGACCACTTGAATCCCGAATCGCTGGTGGTCGTGCAGGGCATGGCCGAGCCGAGCCTGGCCGAGGCGACGCCCGAAAGCCGCTATCAGTTCGAGCGTGTGGGCTATTTCTGTGCCGATCGCCACGCCTGCACCGATGGCAAGCTGGTGTTCAATCGCACCGTGGGGCTCAGGGACAGCTGGGCGAAGATTCAGAAAAAGGGTTGAGCATGCAGATCTACAACACGATGACGCGGCGCAAGGAGCCGTTCGCGCCGCTGGAGCCCGGCAAGGTGCGCATGTATGTCTGCGGGATGACCGTCTATGACTACTGCCACCTGGGCCATGCCCGGGTGATGGTGGCCTTCGATGTCATCACGCGTTACTTGCGGCATCGCGGTTTCGATGTCACCTACGTGCGCAATATCACCGATATCGATGACAAGATTCTCAAGCGGGCCGAGGAAAACGGCGAGTCCATCGAGTCGCTGACCGGGCGCATGATCGAGGCGATGCACGAGGATGAGGCGCGTCTGGGCGTGCTGCCGCCGGACCAGGAGCCGCGTGCGACCCAACACGTGGCCGAGATCATCACCATGATCGAGACGCTGATCGCCAAGGAGTTTGCCTATGCGGCGAACAACGGTGACGTCTACTATCGGGTGCGCAAGTTCGAAGACTACGGCAAGCTCAACAATCGCGACCCGGACGAGATGCGTGCCGGGGCGCGCATCGAGGTCGGCGAACACAAGGAAGACCCGCTGGACTTCGTGCTGTGGAAGGCGGCCAAGCCTGGCGAGGCCAGCTGGCCGTCACCCTGGGGCGAGGGGCGCCCCGGCTGGCACATTGAGTGCTCGGCCATGTCCAAGCGCTGCCTGGGCGAGACTTTCGACATCCACGGCGGCGGGCCGGATCTGACCTTCCCACACCACGAAAACGAGATCGCCCAGAGCGAGGCGGCCAACGACAAGCCGTTCGTCAACACCTGGATGCACGCTGGCGCGGTGCGCGTGGATCAGGAGAAGATGTCCAAGTCGCTGGGCAATTTCTTTACCATCCGCGAGGTGCTGGAACATCACGACCCCGAGGTGGTGCGCTATTTGCTGGTGTCGAGCCACTATCGCAGCCCGATCAACTACGCCGCGGAGTCGCTGGAAGGCGCGCGCAAGTCGCTGGAGCGATTCTACAGCGCCCTGGACGGCGTGGATCTGCCGGCGAGCGACGCGGGCGAAGCCAGCGATGGTGACGGGAACGCCGGCTATCGCGAACGCTTTCATGCGGCCATGGATGACGACTTCAACACCCGGGAGGCGCTGTCGGCACTCTTCGACCTGGCCCGCGAGCTGAACCGGGCCAAGAAGGAATCGCCCAGCGAAGCACCGGCGATGGCTGCCGAACTCAGGCGCCTGGGTGAGGTGCTGGGTCTGCTCCAGCAGGAGCCCGGCGACTTCCTCAAGGCCGGTGCCTTTGAGCTGCCGCTGTCAGAAGACGAGATTCAGGCCAGGATCGTTGAGCGAGCCGCGGCCAAGAAAGCCAGGGATTTCGCCCGGGCCGATGGCATACGCGACGAGCTGGCTGCCCTGGGCATCGTGCTCAAGGATTCCCGCGAAGGCACCAGCTGGGTGTTCGAAAAGCCTGAGAGCTGAAGCGCCCCCGCCCAAGCGCCACTCTGACGCCTGGTCCGCCGCAAGGAGGCGGGCGTCATGTTCTACCTGATCAGGATAAAAAGCAGGCACCTTTAGGGGCAGATTGGCAGAGGATAGCGCCGGGCGAGTCGTGCGTCATACTGCTCAGAAAGTTCTCCAGAAGCTGTCTTTGTGCGCTATGTTGCTCATATATTGCAGGAGTGTGATTATTTGAGCACTTTAATGCCCATGGGTGACCCTTGAAACTGACGGTGCAGATTCATGTTGACCGGGCCTGGCATGATGCCGCCGAGGTCTCCTTGCCGGATCCAGACCGGGGGACGCGCGGCACGTCCCGGCTGCGCTACAAGACCGATCATGCCGTCGAATGGATGTTCCATGACGATCTGCACGCCTGCAGCCTACTGCTGCCCGTTGAGCTGATGCTCACCCACGAGTCTCCGCGCTGGTTCGGCTTCCTGGAAGACATCATGCCGGCGGGCGCCAGTCGCCGCTTCTGGGTGGACTACCTCGGCATTCACGATCTGCCGGAGGGGCGCCAGGACGCGGAGCTGCTGGCCCGCGGCACCATTGCGCCGGTGGGCAATCTGCGTATCAAGGAGGCGGTGCCCGATGACAGCCTCAGGGGTAGTCTGGGAGAGCGACGCTTTCCGATGCGCAGCGTGGTGGAGCGCGATGTGGACTTCCTGGAGTATGCCCAGCAGATGGGGGCGGCCAGCGGCGGTGCGACCGGTGCCGGCGGGGAGGCACCGAAGCTGCTGCTCCGGCTCGCCCAGGATGAGCAAGTCTGGATCGATACCTGGCAGGAAGAGCCCCATTGCCCGGATCTGCCGATGCTGGTCAAGTTTCCCCGCGGCCGCCGCTCTGCCGACGACTGCGATATCCTGCGCACCGAGTATCACTACTACCGGGAGCTGGCCGCGCTGGGCATCGATACCATCGAGACAGAGACCATGTGCCTGATCGAGGGCGAGCGCTATCCCTCGCTCTGGCTGCCGCGCTTCGATATGCGCTACCGCGATGAGGTCTGGGATCGCTATGGCCTGGAGTCGATCTACTCCCTGGTGGGGGCGGCGCCGGGCAGCTTTCTCCGCCATGCTGAGACCCTGCGCCGGCTGGTGGGCCTGCTGCAGGCACAGCACCGTGTTCGCGAACTGGGCGAGATCTTCGATACCCAGGGTTTTGTTATCGAGTGGGTGCGGCGCGATCTGCTCAATATTGCCTTCGGCAACTCCGACAACCACGGCCGCAACACGGCCCTGCTCAAACGTCCCGAGGGCATCGAGCTGTCACCGGTCTACGACTTTGCCCCCATGCGGGCCGACCCCGAGGGGGTGACGCGAACCACCCAGTGGGGCCCGCCGCTGGAAGTCGGCGGAGAGTATGATTGGCGTGCCATCGCAGATTCCCTGTCGGATCTTGTCGATCCCGAGCGGTTGATGGAGGCCCTTCAGCGGCTTGCGGCAGATCTTGAGGGACTGGATGAGCGCCTTGCCGCGCGAGGGGTGCCCGCTCGCATCCTGGAAATGCCGGCGGTAGGCTTGCGCACCCTGGACACTCGGCTCAAGCGCTGGGGGCTATTGTGAAATCTCGCTATCCTGAAGACCGCGAAGCGGCGCTGGTGGCCCTGCTGAAGCGTCTCTATGCCGGCGAGCTTACCGATGGGCAACTGCTGCGCGCCCTGCGCCGCGACGTGCTGGGCCTGTCCCAGACCCGCTACGCTACTCTGGTCGGTATCAGCCGGCGGACCCTGTCGGATCTGGAAGGCGACAAGGGCAACGTCACCCTGGAGGTGAAGAACCGTGCCTTCCGGCCTCTGGGCCTGGAGGTGAGTCTGATGCCGCGCAAGCTTTCCTTGCTCGAGCAGGCGCTGCCATCCACCGAGTGAGTCGGAGATCTCTTGGATTACACCCCTTTCAGCTATGTCACCGCCGAGAAGGCCGACCTCTATCGAGGGGTGATGCGCGCCTTCGTAGAGGCGAAGTCGCACTTCCTGGTGCATCTACGCCCGGAGGATGTGCAGCAGCAGGTGGGCGAGGCGGAGCTTGCCAGCGTGCAGGCGGCGCTGACCCAGCTGGTCGCCTGGGGCAACCTGGACGCCGAGCGCGACAACGCCCGGGTGACCAGCGTCGAAGACTACTACCGCGCGCTCTACGTCTATCAGATCACCCGCCGGGGCGAGGCGGTGGAGACCGCCCTGGCTACCTTCGAGCAGGAGCTGGGACGGCGCGGCGCCCTGCAGAGCGTGGCGCTGGAGGATATTCGCACCCGCCTGCGTGCCCTGCTGACCCTGGCCCAGAGCGAGTCGCCTTCGGCCACCGAGAGCCAGCTGCTGCTGCGCGACCTGGCCGGCGTCTTCGCCGACCTGGCCGAGAATGCCCGAGCCTTCATGACCGGGCTGAACCGCACCCTGGAGGGGCAGGGCAGCGATGCCGATGCCTTCCTGCTCTACAAGGAGCGGGTGATTGGCTATATCGAGCGCTTCCTGGGCGATTTGACCACCGCCTCCGGCGAAATCGCCGAGCTGATCCGTGCCCTCGGTGGCGACGAGAGCGGCGAGGGCGAGGCGCCGGTGGCGCGGCTGCTGCGCCAGGCCGCCGAG
>ERZ1032675.46-NODE-46-length-19075-cov-4.896583_pt1 | contig 19075 bp, 16 predicted proteins | sample MGYA00516694_ERZ1032675 | MGnify/ENA primary metagenome ERZ1032675 (study PRJEB33719, sample SAMN04261600) | wastewater metagenome | biome: rural village; feature: latrine urine exit; material: soil | place: El Salvador | collected 2013-01-14 ...
AGCGCCGCGTCGCTTTACAGCGCCGCGCGAAAATACGCCTCGGGAAGCGTGGCCAGGCTGGCATCCCACAGCGTCAGCTCAGCCGGGAGTTCGGTCGGAGCCGCCTCGCCGGCATCCAGCAGCGTACCCACGTCAAACGCCGTGCGATGGCCGTCGCTGAAACTCAGCTGCAGGCGTTCGCTGTCGAGTTCGGCACTCTCGATGGCCAGATCCAGCGGCAGCTGGGCGGCCTCGATCAGGCGCTGGCCCGTCTGAGCATCCAGGGTCTCGGTATCCGGGGCGCGTTCACGCAGCCACAGGGCAGCGAACTCACGCTCGTACTCGGGAGTTTGCAGACTCAAGCGACGCCCCTGGGCATGCAGCATGGCTTGGGCGGGAATAGACATGGGAAAACCTCCAGACGATAAACAGCGGCCATAGCAGCGGCTATGCAACCGGCATCGCCCTACCCTAGTGCTATACTGTCCCGCCAGTTTGATTTTTTTCGCCATATAATCGTCATTTTTCGCCATGCCTGAGCCCATGACCCACCCCTGGCCCTATCCGCGGCCGGATCTTCCCCCGCTGCTCGCTCCCGAAGAGGCGGAGCACTGCGTGGATGTGTGGCTGCTGCCCAAGTTCTCGATGCTGACCCTGTTTTGTCTGCTGGAGCCCCTGCGAGTGGCCAACCGCTTTGGCCGCAGGCTGTTTGCCTGGCGCCTGCTGTCGTCCAGCGGCGAACCCGTAGTGGCCAGCAACGGCGTGCGTATCGGCGTGGATGGGCGGCTGGGAGCGCTGCACAGCAGCGAAATGCTGATGGTGGTGTCCTCCTACGAGGCGGAGGCCACGGTAACCGCCAGCGACCGGGCGGTGCTGCGTCAAACGGTTGCTTTCGGCGGCCGCGTCGGCGGACTGGATACCGCGCCGTTCATTCTGGCCCGGGCAGGCCTGCTCGATCAGCAGCCGGTCGCCCTGCACTGGGAAAGCGTGCCGGCCTTTCAGGAAGAGTTTCCGCATATCCAGGTCAGCCAGGCGGATTTCATCTTCGATCAGCCCTGTCCTACCGGCTCCGGTGGCGCGGCGGGTATCGACATGATGCTGCAGTGGATCGAAAATGACCATGGTTCCGCCCTGGCGGAAGCGGTCAGCGGCCAGCTGGTACATCAGCGCGTGGCGCGCACGACAGACGCGCTGCACGAGCCCCGGCAGCGCTACGCGCACCTGCCACGGGCCGTGGCCAGCGCTCTGGCGATCATGGAGGCGCACCTGGGCCAGACGCTGGCGATTCCCGAGATCTGCCGGCTGGTAGGGCAGTCCCAGCGCCAGCTGACGCGTCAGTTTCAGCGCTGTTTCGGTGAGACGCCCAAGCAGTGTTACCTGGGGATGCGCCTGGATCAGGCCAGGCGCATTCTCACCGACAGCCGCTGCCGAGTCACGGAAGCGGCCCTGGCCACGGGCTTTACTCACCTGGCACACTTCTCGCGTGCCTACCAGGCGCGCTTCGGCGAGCGCCCCAGCATAACCGCGGAGCGGGGGTTGATATAAAGCGCAGGACGGGGGCTGGGATGAAAACTAACGGAGGCAATGGCCAGTGCAGAGTCGAAGCAACTTAGGAGAGGAACACGGCGACGCCATTCCAGAGTCGGTGCGCTGGCGTATCCTGGTGGTGCTGCTGGCCGCCATCATCATGTCGCTGATCAGTGTCAGCATCGTCAACGTCGCGCTTCCCTCCATCCAGACGGGTCTGGGGGCCACGCAGTCCGATTTGCAGTGGGTGCTGTCCGGCTATGCACTGACCTTTGGCGTGGTGCTGGTGGCGGCCGGTCGCGCCGGCGACATCATGGGGCGCGGGGGCATCTTCATCATCGGCGTCGCGGTATTCACGGCGTCTTCCATTGCCTCGGGGCTTGCCACGGATGCCAACTGGCTCAATGTCGCCCGGTTCATTCAGGGCGTCGGCTCGGGGCTGTTGAGCCCCCAGGGCGTGGGCATGATTCAGCAGTATTTTCGCGGGGCCGAGCGCGGCAAGGCGTTCGGCTACTTCGGCAGTGCGGTGGGCGTGTCGGTGGGCATCGGCCCCGTGCTGGGGGGATTGCTGATCGAGCTTGGCGGCGTTGATATCGGCTGGCGGCTGACGTTTCTGGTCAATGTACCCATTGGTATTGCCACCATCATCATGGCCTTTGTCTGGTTTCCGAGGCCGCTGTTCAGTCAGGGGCCGAAAGGCACAGCGAGCGCCTCGCACCGGCTGATGCATATATTTCGCTCGCTGGACCCGATCGGTTCCGTGCTGCTGGGACTCGCCGTGTTCACCATCCTGTTCCCGTTCATGGAGTCGCAAAGCTCAGCGCTCACCTGGCTGCTGTTCCCACTGGGGCTCGCGCTCGTCGTGGCCTGGGTGCGGTGGGAGCGACACTACGCTCGCCTGGGCCGCAGTCCGATGGTCGATTTGAACATTTTCTCCACCAGCAGCTTCACCAACGGCACGCTGATCATGACGCTGTACTTCTCGGGGATGACCAGCATCTGGGTGCTCGTTGCGCTGTATCTCCAGCAGGGTCTCGGTGAAACCGCATTCAAAGCCGGCCTTGTCGGTATTCCGGCGGCCTTCATTTCCGCGTATGCGTCCAACTGGGCCGGCAGACGGGTGATGACCTATGGCCGCAAGGTGGTCATTGGCGGTCTGTTTTTTGCCATCGCCGGCCTCGCGGCGAGCATTGCCGTGATCCTGCTGCATCAGGGTGGCTATCTCAGCGTGTGGTGGCTGCTGCTGTCGCTGTCACTGATCGGCGTGGCCCAGGGATCTGTCATCAGCCCGAACCAGGCGCTGACCCTGGCGGAGGTGCCCTTGCAATATGCGGGAAGCTCCGGCGCCATCATGCAGACCGGCCAGCGCATCGGCACCTCGATCGGCATTGCCGTGATCACGGCGGCCGTCTTTGCTGCGCTCAACGTGACCTCCTGGCCGGTCGCCGTATCCATCGGCTTCGGCCTGATCGTGCTGGTCATGCTTTGCGCCCTCGGCGTCGCCTTCAAGGACCAGCGTGACCGAGTGAATATCAGCGCAGCCAGCAGCGACAGCAAGGTTCCCGATACGGCGTCATGAAGCCTTGCGAGTCACTTTCTTTGGGGCTGCTATAGCAACTCGATGAATTCTCGAAGTCTGTCAGCAGTAACGATGAGACCACAGGCTGCCAAGGTATCAAGATATTCCTCGGCGCTTCTGGGTGGTCTTCGCAGGCTAGCTCGGTGGTGGCGTGCCGTTCCGACTACCAGTCCTTCATTCAACTCGAATTGCTGCTCCAGAAAGGTATCCGGATGCACAGCCTCGATGCCGAAGCCGGACAATACTTCTTCTGGAAAATCTTTCAGATTTAAGGTGACAATCAATTGAGCACCCGTGCGTATGGCCGCAGCCAGCACATGCCGATCATTCGGGTCAGGGAGTGCCAGGCCTTTGACAAGAGGCTCATGCCCGGTAACCAGAGCATCGGGCACGGCCAGATTCATCAGCGCTACGGTTCGCGGTAGGGCATCGACCAGTTCCGGTCGGTTCTTGAGCAAGTTGCGTGTCCATTCCTCATGAATCTGCTCCGTCCATCACGCGGCAAACAAGCCGGTAGTTGCGAGGCGCATCAGCAGGTCTCGGAGAGGAGCAGGATAGAGCACGCAAGCATCATAGATGACGACAAAGTGCATCAGTAGCCCATGCCCTTGTCCTGAGCCTGATCAGCCAGTTCCTGAAACGCAGCCTCGGATGCCTCTTTCTGCCGGTGCTTATAGGCTGTCAAATCCCGAAGACGTATGCGACGGTGCGTACCGGCTCTGGTGAAGGGAAGCTCTCCTTTTTCAAGCAGCTTGACCAGGTGTGGCCGCGAGACATTGAGCATGTTAGCGGCTTCTTGAGTGGTCAGTTCTGCATGGGTAGGCAAAATGGTCACTGCATTTCCCTGCGCCATCTCGGTCAACAGGTCACGCAAAAGGACCAGTGCCTGACGAGGCAACACCAGGTCCGCGCCGTCCAGCTTGATATGCGCTCGGTCGCTCGTCGGCCGCTCGCGCAGCAACTGACTCAACTCGGTGGCACTGGCCCTGGCCAAGCTGGTGATCAATTCAGAATTAGCAGGCGAGATATCCTGGGCATCGTGACTCATGGCGATAACTCCAGGCAGCCCGCCGATGCGCGGCAGGCTGCTCTATCATCTTGGTTAGGTATGATGATCCAGGTTATTCGAAATATACGAAACGATCAATAACCTTGATCAGGCCGAAGCCGATCGCCGTGTCGCTCGGCTTTGCGCTGATCGGGCTGGCCATGCTCAGCGCCCTCGACGTCGCCTTCAAGGACCAGCGCGACCGGAAACGCGTGCGTTTCACGAGCTGCGCTGGCGCAACGCCTCAGCAGCCGCCTGGGCGAGAAAGCCGGAGCGATTGCGAGAGATAGCGTCGATCTGGACCAGCAGGCGCTTGGGCAGAGTGACGTTGACGCGTTCGGAGATATCCGGCGGGGGCAGCAGCGGTATCAAGGTGATCAAAGCATTATCCCACGCAATCCAGTCATCACCGGCTGCCTTGATCTGCTCCAGACTGCGTGACGTTGGAACCGGCTCACCGTCTTCCTGCATACCGGCCACGTGGAAGGCCAGCGCCTCGGCACCCATGCGAAGAGCGTCTTCGAAGCTGTCGCCGGCGCTGACGCAGCCGGGAAAGTCGGGAAAGATGACGCCATAGGCATCGTCTTCATGATGCAGCAGAGCGATATAGTGCGCCATGGGGTCCTCCTATTGCTGCCAACCGGCCTGGCGGAAGATACTGCGAATCGTCGGCGTAGGCAGGTCTTTCCTGGGATGAGGAACGGTGACGCGACCGGGTTTGTCAGGGTGCTTGAACTGATAATGCGAGCCGGCGACAGCAACCTGTTCCCAGCCGTCGGCCTTGAGCATCTTGATCAGTTCTCGGCTGCTGTATCGCTTCAGCGTCGCCCTTCCTTTGTGTATAAAAATACACACTCACATGAGCATTCACAAGTGTGGAGGTTCCCCGCAGTATGCGCGAAGCTCCGGCGTCATCATGCAGACCGGCCAGCGTACCTGTGCTACGAGTATTGCACGGCGCCCAACAGTGGCCCCCGACAACGGAGGCCTGAACCTGAAGCAACACCGACTCCCGTCTAGCCTAATCTTCGACCACCGCCTCCTTTTCCTTCTGATCAAGCGCCTCGACCCGGCGCTGGCGCTCGCTGCGCCGCAGCATGCGCAGCCGCGAGCGGATCTCGTCGCGCTCCATGTAGCAGCCCTGCAGCCAGCGGCGACCGGAGCTGCCTTCGAAGGCATCTCGAGCGTGCAGCAGTCGGCGATTGTCGAAGATCACCAGATCCCCCGGCAGGTAGGTGAAGCGCTGGGCGAACCGGGGCTCCTTGAGCATTCGCTGCAGCTGCATCAGCGCCTCATAGGCCGGCTCGATGTCCTCAAAGGCGGTCATCAAGGGGCCGCGCAGGAAGTCGGCGATGCGCACCTCGACCAGTCGGTCCTGATCGTCGAGCTTGATCATCGGATCGAACCAGACGTAGTCCGTCACCCTGGCGGTATTGGCATAGCACCACTTGACCCGGGTCAGAGTGGCAAAGGCCTCGGGAAAACGCTCGCGCAGCGCTTCGGCGATGGCGAAGCCGTCCATCATCACCGCCTGGCCGCCCTCGACGCTGTTCTCCAGGCAGTGCAGGAACTGCAGCCCCGGCTGATATTCCCGGGTAGGCAGGTCCACGTGGGGCGGCAGGGCAATCGAGGTGTAGGCGTTGGAGTCCGGATCCGGCTTGGCCTTGACGTCAAACAGGGTACCGAAATTGGTATCGCGCATCGGGCCGATGCGCTCGGCGATACGCGCCAGGGTACCGGGGTGCGTGGGCAGGTTGCGCAGCCGCACCAGGCCGTGGCTCAGCACCGCTTCCAATGCGCTTTGTAATAGCGCCTCGAACTGCGGGTCGTCTTCGCCGTGGGTGAGCCAGCCGCCGGCATCCAGACTGATCGGCTCGGCCTGCTGCTCTCCGGTCCAGGTAGTCACCGGCACCAGCGGCGCGTCCGGCGTCTCGGTATTGGAGTAGTCGTTGGCCCGCAGCCAGCCCGGATGAAAGTGCAGGGTGCGGTTTTCCGGGGCAAAAGTGACGACAAGCGCGCCTTGCTCGTCCAGCGCGGCGTCGCTGATCACCGGCCAGGCGCCCAGCGTCGAGAGGTCCAGAATGCGCTCGCGGGTGGCGGGATTGATGGTGCTGGGGTCTGCCGCGTTCTCACGCAGCCAGACGCTGTGGTAGCGGCTGGTCCGGCCATCCTGCCAGTGCACTTCCAGCACGCGCTCGCTGTGGCTCACTGCACTTGGCAAGACGTCGACGGGCCAGGCGTCATAGTCCGGAGTAAGGGGAAGGCGAGATTCACTCATGGCGGCGGGCTCTCTATAGGCTGACTTTGGGCTGGCGATTGGCGGTTGGCTCTTTGCAAAAGCATCAATCGCTGAAAACGGCCCTCAGAATGCCTGCTCGACACGCTCGGGAATGTACCTGGGGCGACACCTGTTAAACAGATGACGCCATCAGGAAGGGTGGCGATGCTCCCGGGGGCGAGCGCCAAACTGCCGCTTATAGGCCCGGGAGAAGCTGGAGGCCGCGCTAAAACCCGTGGCCAGGCCGATGCTGAGGATATCTCGATCGGTTTCTTCCAGCAGCTGGCGTGCGCGGGCAAGGCGCAGCTGCAGATAAAAGTCGCGGGGGCGCTGGGCCAGTTCCTGCTCAAACAGGCGCTGCAGCTGGCGCAGCGAAATGCCTATTCGAGCAGCGATCTCGCTGAGCGGCAGCGGCGCCTCGATATGGCGCTCCATCAGTGCCACCGCCTCGACCAGGCCGTGCCGATGAGTGCCCAGACGCTGAGTCAGGGCCAAGCGCTGATTATCCTCGGGGGTGCGCATGCGCGCATGGATCAGCTGCTCGGAAACCGCCGTGGCCAGGCTGTCGCCGTGACGACGGGAGATCATCGCCAGACTCATGTCCATGGCTGCGGTGCCCCCGGCGCAGGAAAAGCCCTCGGCGCTGATTTCGTAAAGGGTCTCGACGACGTCGATCTCCGGGAAGCGTTCACGAAAGGCCGGCAGACTTTCCCAGTGCATCGTCACGCGCTGGCCGCGCTTGATCAGCTTGGCCTGGGCGAGGATGAAACTGCCGGTATCGATACCGCCCAGCACGCAGTCCTGCTGGCGCAGAGTGTGCAGCCAGCGAATCAGTCGGCGGCTCAGGGTAGCCTCGGGATCGAAACTTGCGCATACCGCCAGGCTGGAGAGCGCTGGCGCCGTATCGACTGCCGCATCGGCGAGCAGAGTCATGCCGTTGCTGGCGCTGATGGGCTGGCCGTCCTGACTGATCACGCACCAGCGAAACAGCTCCTTCCCGGCGATGCGATTGGCAATCCGCAGCGGTTCCACCGCGGAAAAAAACGCCATCATCGAAAAGCGCGGCAGCAGCAAAAAGCCGATGGGCTCGGGGCAGATGCCCTGATAGTCCAGACGCATGAGTATCCCGTTGGCGATTGCGAACCGCTAAACATAGCACGCCACAGCGCAGGCTGGGGCCGGCCCGGGATTTATGCCACCATCGTGGTTGAAGCAACACGGAGTCCGTCATGCTCGAGTTTCACCATGTCCACAAGACCTACACGACGCCCCAGGGGCCGCTGAACGTGCTGACCGGCGTGGACCTGCAGCTTCGCGCCGGCAAAAGCCTGGCGCTGATGGGTGAATCGGGCAGCGGCAAGTCGACGCTGCTGCACCTGGCCGCAGGCCTCGATCTGCCCGATCGGGGCGAGGTGTGCATCAACGGCCAATCGCTTGCCAGCCTGGATGAGCCTGGCCGGGCGCAAGTACGGCGCGAGACCCTCGGCCTGGTGTTCCAGCAGTTTCATCTGGTGGCGAGCCTAAACGTGGCCGACAACCTGCGCCTGCAGGCCCGGCTGGTGGGGCGCGAAGACCCGGCCTGGTCGGCCAGGCTGCTGGAGCGACTGGGCCTGGCCGGACGCGAGACGCACTATCCCGAGCAGCTGTCTGGCGGTCAGCAGCAGCGCCTGGCCATTGGCCGCGCGCTGGCGCCTCGCCCGGCGCTGCTGCTGGCCGATGAGCCCACCGGCAACCTTGACGAAGCCACCGCCGAGACAGTGCTCGAGCTGCTGCTTGCGCTGGTCGCCGAAAGCGGCAGCAGCCTGCTGATGGTGACGCACAGCCCCAGAGTGGCCGCGCCGCTGGATCGTCGCTTGATCCTGCGCCGCGGACAGCTGCTGGACGAGTCTGCCGATAGCAGTAGCCAAGAGAGCCGCTTGCCATGCGTCTGATCGGCGTGGCGCTGGCGACGCTGCTGTCGCACTACCGTCGCCACCCGGGCCAGCTGGCCATGCTGCTGCTGGGGCTCTGGGTGGCCGGGGCGCTGTGGAGCGGCGTGCAGGCCATCAACGCCTCGGCGCGGGACAACTATGCCCGGGCCGAGGCGCTGCTGGGCAGCGGTTTTGATCGCCTCGAGCGTGAGGATGGCCAGGCGCTGAGCCGCGACGACTTCATCCGGCTGCGCCGAGCCGGCGTGCTGGTCTCGCCGCTGCTCGAGGGCGAGCTGATGACGGACAGCGGCGAGAAACTCACGCTGATTGGCATCGACCCGCTCACCCTGCCCGGCGACAGCACGCTGGCCCGCGCCGGAGCGCGTGGTGGGCTGCAGGATTTTCTTACCCCACCCTGGCAGACCCGCCTGGCCCCGGATACACGCGCTCAACTGGACGACCGCCCACTAGCAAGCAGTGGCACGTCATTGCCCCCTTTAGTTATTGTGCCTGAGCTGCCGCCGAATACCCTGGTGATGGATATCGCCATCGCCGCCCGGCTGCTGGATGCCGGCGACTCAATCACCGCGCTGATCAGCGCTACGGATACGTTGGCCGCAGCCCCCAGTGGATTCACCCTGGTTCGCGCCGATACCCGCGCCAGCCCCGGCGAGCTGACCCAGAGCTTTCACCTCAACCTGACGGCCATGGCGCTGCTGGCGCTGATTGTCGGGCTGTTTATCGTTCAGGCGGCGCTGGGGCTGGCGCTGGAGCAGCGCCTGGGGCTGCTGCGCACCCTGCGTGCCCTGGGCGTGCCGGGCCGCACGCTGATTGCCATATTGGCGCTGGAGCTTTTTCTGCTGGGGCTGTTTGGTGCACTGGCGGGGCTGATCAGCGGGCTGTGGCTGGCCAAGGCGCTGCTGCCGGACGTGGCCGCCACCCTGCAAAGCCTTTACGGCGCCGACGTCAGCGGTAGCCTTAGCCTGCCCTGGCACTACTGGCTGGGCGGCATTGGGGTGACGCTGGGCGGCCTGTTCATTGCCGGCAGCGGCGTGCTGTGGCGGGCAAGCCGCATCAGCCTGCTGGAGCTCGGTCAGGCCCAGGCGTGGCGCGCCGGTTTTCAGCGTCAGCTACGTGTGCAAACGCTGCTGGGCGGCGCCGCCGCGCTGTCGGCGTTAGCGCTCGGGCTGTGGCTGGTCACCCGGCCTAGCGGCGAAGGGCTGGTGACCGGTTTCGCGCTGGTCGCCGCCATCATGCTGGCCGCTGCGCTATGGCTGCCGCCGCTGCTGGCCCTGGCGCTGTCCTTGTCGCTGCGCGGACTAGCACGTCTCACACACCTAGCAGCCTCGCCACGCCATCGGCCGCTAACTCAATGGTCGCTGGCCGATTTGCAGCTGCAGCTGCCCCGGCTGTCACTTGCCATGATGGCGCTGCTGATTGCGCTGTCTGCCAACCTCGGCGTCAGCAGCATGGTCGGCGGTTTTCGCCTGACCTTTCTCGACTGGCTCGACCAGCGGCTGATGGCGGATCTGTATCTGACGCCGCCGGCGGCGCAGTTCGCCGATATCGATGCCTGGCTGGCCCAGCAGGGCGCGGTCGCCGAGCGCCTGATCACCGCTAGCGCCGAGTCCCAGCTGCTCGAGATAGCCAGCGAAGATGGCTCCACCCGCCGTCCCGGCCTGCCGCTGTCGATATTCGGCATCACGCCGGGGAAAACGCTGATGGCCGACTGGCCGCTGCTCGCCACGCTTGGCAACCGGGACGCCGCCTGGCAGGCGTTCCAGCACGGTGACGCCTTTATCAACGAGCAGCTGGCCCGTGGCGAAGGCATCGCACTGGGCGACCGGCTGAGCCTGGCCACGCCCGGCGGCGCCGAAGGCGTCACCGTGGTGGGCATCTATCCCGATTACGGCAATCCGCGCGGCGAGGTGGTGCTGGCCACTCAGCAGGTGCGGCAGCTGTTTGACGTGCCGCCGGTCTCCATCGGCGTCGTGGTGACGCCGGATGGGGATGCCGAACGGCTAAGCCAGCGGCTGAGCGAACGCTTCAGCCTCACGCCGCGCAGTCTGCAGAACCAGCATGAGGTCAAGGCGGCGGCGACCGCCATCTTCGAGCGCACCTTTACCATCACCCGGGCACTGAATGGCCTGACGCTTGGCGTGGCGGCGCTGGCGCTGCTGGCGACGCTGCTGGCCCAGGCCCGGGAGCGGCGCCGGCGCCTCGCCACACTCTGGGCGATTGGCGTGCCACTACGTCGACTGCTTGGCATCCAGCTGGTGCAGCTGGCCGGTGCCGCGCTCTTCACGGGCCTGCTGGCCATTCCCCTGGGCATCGCCATTACCGCCTGCCTGGTGTGGGGCATCAACGTGGCGGCCTTTGGCTGGCGGCTGCCGCTGCACGTCTTTCCCGGCGAGATGAGCCTGACCCTGGCCACCGCGGTGCTGGTTGCCCTGCTGGCGGCGGGCCTGCCGATGCTCAAGCTATGGCGTACACCGCCCCAGGCGCTGCTGGCCGAGGAGGAAGCCACATGATCCAACAGCGCCGCATGAGACTTGGCCTGGCCGTGCTGTGCCTGCTGCTGCTCGGCGCCTGCGGCCCTGCTTCTGAACCTGAGTCTGGCAGTGCTGCAGACAATGCTGAGGTCAGCGGCGGCAGAGCCGGCTTTGCCGGACTGGGTGAAACCGTCGACGGTTTCGCCCACGCCGGCTCCGGCACCTCTCTCAGCTTTCCAGAAGATCACGGCCCGCACCCGGACTTTCGCATCGAGTGGTGGTATCTCACCGCCAACCTGGAAGACGAGAACGGCGAGCCGCTGGGAATCCAGTGGACGCTGTTCCGCCAGGCTCAGCAGCCCGGCACGTCCGAGTCCGAACCCAACGTGTTCTGGGCCACGGACCAGCTGTGGATGGCGCACATGGCGCTGTCTCGCGGCGAGAACCATCGCGTCGCCGAACGCTTTGCTCGGGGGGCTGGCGTGCCACTACCAGACGCCGCGCATCAGGCCGGCGTCACCGCCCGGCCCTTTCGCGCCTGGCTGGATGACTGGCGGCTTGAAAGCCAGGCCACGAACACCGCCGATGATGCGCTGGATCACCTTAGTCTGACCGCCCAGGCCGAAGACGAGAGCGGAGCCTTTGGCTATCGACTCGACCTCAAGGCCGAAGGCCCGCTGGTGCGCCATGGGGACAACGGCTTCAGCCAGAAGTCGGCCGATGGCCAGGGCTCCATGTATTACAGCCAGCCCTTTTATCGGGTCAGCGGCGAGGTAATGCTGGACGGCGAGAACGTCGCGGTCAGCGGCCGGGCCTGGCTGGACCGGGAATGGAGCAGTCAGCTGCTCATCGCCGACCAGGCCGGCTGGGACTGGTTTTCGCTGCATCTCGACAGCGGCGCCCGGCTGATGGCCTTTCGCCTGCGCGGCGGCGGCGAGGACAGCGGCGACTATCTGTCCGGCAGCTGGATCACGCCCGACGGCGACATCACGCCGCTGCACGGCACGCGGCTTGCGCTGACGCCGCTGGAAAGCGCCGAGGTCAACGGCCATCGCGTACCGGTGCGCTGGCGGCTGACGCTGCCGGAACACAACCTCGAGCTGGAAATAACCGCCCGCCACGCAAATCGCTGGATGGATACTTCGGTGCCTTATTGGGAAGGCGCGGTCAGCGTCATCGACGCCGCCAGCGGCGCGCCGCGCGGTGAGGGGTATCTGGAAATGACCGGCTACTGAGCTCACAAAACTCAATGGCGCGCGATTGAAATTGACGGTTGACTAGGCACGTAACGCAAATGAGAATGAGTCCGCTTCTAATAACAGTTCTCCCTGATCCTCATAAGGAATTGCGTAGTGAAACCTGGTATCTCCTCTTCTCGCCGTCCTCCCTATCGTCTTCTCGCCTCGGCAGCCGGCCTCGTTGTGGCGTCGGCCACCACCTCCGCCATGGCTCAGTCCAATGAGGCAATACAGCTCGACTCGATGACGGTGATTGGCGAGCACAGCGACACCGGCTACAAGTCAGAGCGCTCGGCATCCGGCAAATACGTCAAGCCGCTGCTGGACACACCCCAGACGGTGACCGTGGTTCCCGAGCAGGTAATCGAAGAGCAGCAAGCCCTGAGCCTGCGCCAGGTGTTGTCCAACGTGTCGGGCATCACCTTTGATGCCGGCGAGGGCGGCGGCGGCTCGGGCGACAAGATCAACATCCGCGGTTTCAGCGCCAACGCCAACATGAAGGTGGATGGCCTGCGCGACAGCAGCCAGAACAACCGCACCGACATGTTCAACACCGAGCGCGTCGAGGTGATCAAGGGCCCGAGTTCGGTATTCGGTGGCGCGGGGACCGCTGGCGGGGTGGTCAACATGATCAGCAAAACCCCCAGAAACCGCAGCTTTGTTGACACCAGCCTGGGACTGGGTACCGACGACTACCGTCGCCTGACCGTCGATGCCAACCAGACGCTGGACGGCGTGGGCCAGGACAGCGCCCTGCGACTCAACCTGATGGCCCATGAAAACGATGTGCCGGGCCGCGACAACATCGAACGCGAGCGCTGGGGTATTGCACCCTCGCTGACCCTGGGGCTGAGCGATACCACCCGTGCGACCCTGAGCTATGTCTACCAGAAGGATGACAATCTGCCGGACTACGGTCTGCCAGCGGAAAACGGCAAGGTGCTGTCCGGCGTCGATCACGAGGCCTACTACGGCTGGCGCAATCTGGACGAGGAGAAGATCAAGAGCCACATCGCCACGCTCACTCTGGAACACGACATCAGCGATGCGATGCGGCTGGAGAACAAGACGCGCTACACCCACCTCGACCGGGATACCACCATCTCGGCGGCGCACGTCGATCGCGACGGCCTGGCGCCGGGGCGCTACCTGCCGGCCGGCCCCCAGGCCTATCGCCGCGATGTGACCACGGAAATGTGGATCAACCAGACGCATCTGACCACCCGTTTCGACACCGCAGGCTTCGAGCATGAGCTGCTGGTGGGCGCCGAGGTGTCGCGCGAGACTTACGACCGCACGGCCTCCAATCTGGGGCTCGGCAATACGCACCCCTACCCGAGCGGCGGCTATGATCTGTCCAACCCGCCGGGCCGCTGGGACGGCGATACCACCTACACGCCGCGCGGCGCCAACGAGGCCACGCTGAAAAACCAGGCGCTGTATGTGTTCGATACCATCAGCCTGCACCCGCAGTGGGACCTGAGTCTGGGGCTGCGCCACGACTGGATCGACGGCGAGGCCATCGACAAGGACAGCAACGCGCGTCAGTCCACTCGCGACAAGGAGCTCAGCGGGCGCGCCGGCGTCGTTTACAAGCCGACGGACAACGGCCGCGTCTACCTGGCCTACGGCACTTCCTTCACGCCCTCGGCGGAAAACCTGGCCACTTCGGGCGGCCTGCCGCGGGGCAACGGTGGTGAAAACCTGTCGCCGGAGAAGAGCACGACCTGGGAGCTGGGCACCAAGTGGGAGTTCATGGACGGCAGACTGGGTCTGGAAGGCGCGCTGTTCCGCGTCGACAAGGACAACGTGCGTGAACAGGATGCCAACAACGACCTCAAGCTGGCCGGCGAACAGCGCGTACAGGGCATTGAGCTGGGCGTCACCGGTCAGCTCACCGATGCCTGGAACATTTACGCCAACTACACCTACCTCGTCAGCGAGACGCGCAAATCAATCGCCGACCCTCAGACCAACGGCCGCGACCCGGTCGGACATTCGCTGGGCAACACGCCGGATCACAGCCTCAACCTGTGGACGACCTACGATATCAGCCAGGATGTCCAGGTAGGCTATGGCGCCCGCTACGTGGGCGAACGCAACGTCGCCTCCGACGTGGCCGGCACCGTGGACAGCTACTGGGTGCACAACGCCATGCTGGCCTACCGGGTGACCGACAGCCTCAGCGCCCAGCTCAACGTCAACAACCTGTTCGACAAGGAGTATGTCGAGCGCGTGCGTCCGCGTCCCGGCACCGAGTCGCGCAGCTCGGCAGTGGAAATCGGCGACGGTCGCGCGGGCATTCTGACGCTCGACTATCGCTTTTGATCCATCGTTTCTGATTGATAAACAGTGCCAACCGCTGTCTTTTCTCGCTCGGCCCCGTTAAGGGGTCGGGCAGGCTTCGTTAAAGAGGATCGTGACTGATGATGCTGCATATCCCCGAAGTGCTCGACCAGGCGCAGGTCGCCGAATGTCGCGAGCTGCTTCTCCAGGCGCCCTGGCAGGACGGCAAGACGACCGCCGGCTTCCAGTCGGCGCTGGCCAAGCACAACCTGCAGCTGCCGGAAGACTGCGAGGTGGCCCAGCAACTGGGCAAGGTAGTGCTGGCAGCGCTGGAGCGCCATCCGCTGTTTGTCGCCGGCGCCCTACCGGCCAGGATCTTCCCGCCGCTGTTCAACTGCTATCAGGGCGGGCAGTCGTTCGGGCTGCACGTGGACAACGCCATGCGCATGGATCGCCAGTGCGGCGAGTACCTGCGCACCGACCTGTCGGCAACGCTGTTTTTCAGTGACCCGGACAGCTACGACGGCGGCGAACTGGTCGTCGAGGACACCTATGGTGCCCACAGCGTCAAGCTGCCGGCGGGCGACCTGATCCTGTACCCGGCGTCCAGCCTGCACCAGGTCACGCCGGTGACTCGCGGCGCGCGCCTCGGTGCCTTCTTCTGGATTCAGAGCATGGTCCGCGACGAAGGCCAGCGCAGCCTGCTGTTCGATCTGGATACCGCCATCCAGCAGACCCACCAGCAGCTGGGCGCCGATCACGCCGCCAGCATTCAACTGACCGGGGTGTATCACAACCTGCTGCGTCGCTGGGCGCTGTGAACGCATCAGATCAGGCGTCGGGAATCTCCAGCGCCTCCTGCACTACCGGCCAGGCCGGCTGCCCGTCGCGGGTCGTCACGCCTTCCAGGTAGCTCTTCACTTTGCCCGGATTGTTGCGCATCCAGCTCAGCGCCACCTCATCGGCCTCGCGCTCCTCATAGCTGAAGCCGCGGATCAACTCACTCTGCTCATCGGCGCTGAACACCAACTGACCGAGAAACCGGGTAGCGTTGGGGTTGGAATCGGCGAAGCTCTGGGTCACCAGCGTACGCACGTCGCTGCGACCACCGTCCGGCCCCCAGGCATCTTCGGGATCGTCGAGGAAGCGAATGTCATACTCGATGCTCGCCCAGTGCGGCGTCCAGGCATAGAAGACGATCCACTCGTCTCTATCCATCATCGCCTTGGCCTGGCTGAACATGCCCGTCGCAGAAGTTTCGGACAGCCGCCACTCGTCGAGACAGTAAGTGCCGCTGTCCTGCATCTTGGCCAGCAGGTCGCTGGTGCCGGAGCCTACCTCGATGGAGTAGATGGTGCCGCCGGCCTTGTCCTGCAGCTCCTTGCTGCACAGATCCTCTCCCGAGGTGAAGCCCGCCTCATAGATATAGGTTGGCACCACGAAACCCAGCCGCGCGCCGTCGACGTTGTTGCCCAGATCAAGCAGCTTGCCTTGGCCCTGGGTGGCGCTGTCATACATCGCCTGCTGGGCAGGCAGCCAGGCGGCCAGATAGACATCCAGCTCATTCTGGCCCATCGCCTGATAGGCGATGGTTGCCCCTAGCTCCTGTTGGTGAGTCTTATAGCCGAGAGTATCGAGCAGGGTGGCCGCCAGTTGGCTCTTGACGGTCACACCGGGCCAGGGAGGAACAGAGAACCTCACGTTGGCGGGCTCTTCGGCCACGGCCATTGAACTCCAGGTCAGAGGGGCAATCAGCAGCCCCCCCATCAGGGCGAGCGTGAGGGATCGATTGGATAGTTTCACTGGATCTCCTTGGCAGCCATGCCATGATGGAACACGCTATGACCTTATCACCCTGTCGCGATCTGGCAACGCGACTTTTGTTGTCACTAGCGCTGACTGGCACTGGATGTCGAACCGCTTTCAGCTGCCCTTGCCGACCATCTTGGCGGCCTCGACTACCTCGATCCAGTAGCCATCGACGTCCTTTACGAAGACCACATCCTTCATCTTGCCCTGATCGGGCCGCTTGATGAATTCGACCTCGTTGGCATCGAGCCAGGCCACGGCAGCGTCGAGATCCGGCACCGAGAAACAGATATGCCCAAAGCCCTGGGGCTCGGCGTTGCCGTCGTGGTAGGCGAAGTCCGGCTGGTCTTCGGTACCCCAGTTGTGGGTCAGCTCCAGCAACCCTTTTTGCGAGAAGGTCCAGACGGTGCGCTCGTCGGCGCCATCTGGCACGCTATCGTTGTGCTCCAGCCTGGCAAGGAAATACAGGGTGAATTGCATCTCCTCGAAGTCCAGCTTGCGCAGCACGCTCATGCCGAACACCCGGGAATAGAAGGCCAGCGACGCCTCGGGATCCTTGACCCGCAGCATGGTGTGATTGAGGCGAAACCCTTCGGTTTCGGCGGGAGGCGTCTGCACGCCAGGATACTGTTCACCCTGAAAGCTCATTGCCTGCTCCTTGATTCAGCCCGATTGGTTCAGTCTGCTTATCATTAGTAGATGGGGCCGAAGCTAGCGAATTTCCAGTGCCGCGCATTTATGCTGAGCTGTCGTGAAATGCCAATCCAGTGTCGCTTAGCGTCGATTGACCCTATGCTTTCCCCACCATACTAAGCGCCACTTGAATTCAGGGAGATGCCCGATGAACCACAACGTCATTCTTACCTGCGCCATCACCGGCGCCGGCGACACCGCTGACAAGAGCCCCCACGTGCCGGTCACTCCCCAGCAGATCGCCGACAGCTGCATCGAGGCCGCCCGCGCCGGCGCCAGCGTGGCGCACATCCACGTGCGCGACCCGGACACCGGCGGCGTCAGCCACTCGCTGGACCACTACCGCGAGGTCATGCAACGGGTGCGCGAGGCGGATACCGACATCGTCATGAACATCACCGCCGGCGGCGGCGGCGACTGGATTCCCGACGTCGAGGACCCGACCCGCGGCGGCCCGGGCACCGACATCCAGACCCCGGCCGAGCGCCACGCCCCGGTAGGCGAGCTGCTGCCGGAGATGTGCACCCTGGACTGCGGCAGTCTCAACTTCGGCGACATGGTCTACATCAACACCGCCGACTGGCTGCGCGAGCATGCGCGCCTGGTGCAGGCGGCCGGCGTCAAGCCGGAGCTCGAGTGCTTCGACCTGGGCCACGTGCGCTTCGCCCGCCAGCTGTATCAGGAAGGGCTGATCGACGGCGACCCGCTGTTCCAGCTATGCCTGGGCATTCCCTGGGGCGCCGAAGCCGACACCGAAACCATGCTGACCATGCGCAACAAGCTACCGGACAACGCCAACTGGGCGGCCTTCGGCATCGGCCGTCTGCAGATGCCGATGGTGGCCCAGGCGATGCTGCTCGGCGGCCACGCCCGGGTCGGCCTGGAAGACAACCTGTATCTAAGCAGAGGCGTGATGGCCACCAACGGCCAGCTGGTCGAGAAGGCCACCGGCATCATCGAGAACCTGGGTGGCCGGGTCATGACACCGGCAGAGACTCGCGAGCATTTGAAGCTGCGCGACCCCGGTACGGGCAAGACCATGGGAGGCCAGGCATGAGCGAGCGGGACGCAAAGACGAGCATGCAGCTTTCCATCATCGGCACCGGAGTGATCGGCAACGGCTGGATCGCCCGAGCACTGGTCCAGGGCTGGGACGTGGTCGCCTTCGACCCGGCCCAGGGCGCCGAGGCGCGCAGCCGCGCAGCCGTGGCCAACGCCTGGCCGGCGCTGGAAAAGCTCGGCCTGGCAGAAGGCGCCAGCCAGGAGCGGCTGCGCTTCGTCGATAGCCTTGAAGCGGCGGTGGAAACCGCCGACCTGGTGCAGGAAAACGTGCCGGAGCGCCTCGATCTCAAGCGCGAGATTCTCGCCAAGCTGGACGCGGCCACCGCCGCCGAGACGGTGATCGGCTCGTCCACCTCCGGCTTCAAGCCCACTGATCTGCAGCAGGACTGCGTCAAGGCGCCGGGGCGGGTGATCGTCGCTCACCCCTTCAACCCGGTCTATCTGCTGCCGCTGGTGGAGCTGGTGGGCGGCGACGCCACAGCGCCGGTCCAGCTCGAGGAAGCCAAGGCGCTGTATCAGCAGCTCGCCATGCGCCCGCTGATCGTGCGCAAGGAGATCGAGGGTCACATCGCCGACCGCCTGATGGAGGCGCTGTGGCGCGAGGCGCTGCATCTGGTCAACGACGGCGTGGCCACCACCGAGGAAATTGACGCGGCAGTGGTTTACGGCTGCGGCCTGCGCTGGCCGCTGATGGGCACCTTCCTGACCTTCCATCTGGCCGGCGGTGATGCGGGCATGCGCCACATGCTTGAGCAGTTCGGCCCGGCGTTGAAACTGCCCTGGACCAAGCTGGAAGCCCCGGAGCTCACCAATGAGCTGATCGACAAGGTCGTAGAAGGCTGCGAGCACCAGGCCGCCGGCCGGCCCGTCGCCGAGCTCGATCGGCGTCGCGATGACTTCCTGGTCGAGCTGCTCGATCTGGTGCAAAAGTACTGGCCCGAAGCCGAAGGTCTCGAAGGACGAATCTGATGCGCATTCTTGATACTCAGGTGGCCCCCAAGTGGGTGGACTACAACGGCCACATGAACGACGCCGAATACGCCCGGGCATTCTCCCTGGCGCTGGAAGCCTTGATGGACCATATCGGCCTGGATGAAGCGGGGCGTGCCCGGCACGCCTACACCATCTATACCCTGGAAACCCATCTCTGCTATCGCCGGGAAGCCCACGAAGG
>ERZ1032675.49-NODE-49-length-18795-cov-4.782070_pt1 | contig 18795 bp, 14 predicted proteins | sample MGYA00516694_ERZ1032675 | MGnify/ENA primary metagenome ERZ1032675 (study PRJEB33719, sample SAMN04261600) | wastewater metagenome | biome: rural village; feature: latrine urine exit; material: soil | place: El Salvador | collected 2013-01-14 ...
ATTTCGATGCCGACACCCTTGCCGATATAGACGCCGTGATTGCGCGCCACCTGGAACAGCTGGACGGTCGTTAGAGTCTTGAGGCGTCAAAGAGAGCGAGGTTGAGGACAGTCGCCGGCTACCCTGAGCATATCGAACTCGCTACCATGTCCTTCTAACATGACTCTGGCCACCCTTGTCAGGATGACACCATGACTCATCGCCTGTTGTGCCTTGCCCTGTTCGGCACCCTGATACTGCTGTCAGGCTGCGCCACCCTGTCGGAAGGCCAGTGCCGCACCCTGAGCTGGGAACAGCTTGGCCGCATGGATGGTCGCCAGGGCTATCCTGCCTCGCGGCTGTTTGAACACAGCAAGGCCTGTGCCGACTACGGTATTGCCATCGATGACAGGGCCTATCATCAAGGCCGCGACCGCGGGCTGCTGGACTACTGCACCGCCGACAACGGCTTTCAAGAGGGTCGGAAGGGCGCCCGCTACTATGGCGTTTGCCCGGCGTTGATCGAGCCGGACTTCCTTGAGCGCTACCGCGATGGCCGCCTGCTGCATGACGCCGAAAGCGAGCTCAGTCGCATTGAAGAGCGCATCGAACGGCTCGAATACCAGTTGGACAGCGACGAGCTGGATAACAATCAGCGCCGACAGCTGAACCGCGAACTGCGCGAGCTGTTCCGCGACTACCGTTATCAACAGCATGATCTTCTGCGCCTGGAGCAGCGCTATGCGGCTCCCCTGCCGCGCAGTCGCTACTAGCCGCTTCGCATTTGCGTCCACCGCGACAGCATCGGCAAGCCCGGCCAAGTACGCGACGGCCTCGGGAAGCCCGGCCAAATACGATAGAATTGAACCAAATCATGCGCTGCGATGCCGAGAGCATGCTGTCAATACAGGGCCATACGGCCAATCCAGAGCCACGCGGCCAGAAGGAGTGCTTGTCATGGTCGAAGTCAGGGTGAGCCGTACGGCCCTTGTACCAGACCCTCTGCGCGTCAGACGCTATCAGAAGGCCCCCGAACTGGGTCCAAGAATCCTGTTCTTCAGCGGTGGCACTGCGCTTAACGACGTGGCCAGTCGCCTGCAGCATTACAGCCACAACACCATCCATCTGGTCACGTCCTTCGACTCCGGCGGCAGCTCTGCAAAGCTGCGCGATGCGTTCGACATGCCGGCCATCGGCGACCTGCGCAGTCGCCTGATGGCTCTGGCCGATGACACCGTGCTGGGCCATCCCGAGGTCTATCGGCTGTTCAACCACCGCCTGCCCACGCATGCCGCAGCCGTGGACTTGCGCAAGACGCTGACGGAACTGGTATCGGGCCACCACCCGCTGACCGCCGATATTACCGACTCCATGCGCCAGCTGATCTGCAACCAGCTGGGCTACTTCCAGCAGCAGATGCCGGAAGATTTCGACCTGCGCGGGGCCAGCATCGGCAATCTGATTCTCGCCGGCGGTTATCTGAACAATCACCAGCAGCTGGACCCGATCATCTTCCTGTTCTCCAGACTAGTGCATGTGCGCGGCACGGTACGTCCTGCCGTCAACGAGAACTATCATCTGGCGGCAATCCTCGACGACGGTAGCCAGGTGCTCGGCCAGCACTGCATGACCGGCAAGGAAGTCGCTCCCCTGTGCAGCGCCATCACTCGTGTCAGCCTCTCTTCGGAGCGCGATAGCTGGGTGCCGGTCAGCGCGGCAGTCAGCGACAAGAACCTGCGGCTGATCGAGTCGGCGGAGCTGATCTGCTACCCGCCGGGAAGCTTCCACACCAGCGTGATGGTCAACCTGCTGCCGGAGGGGGTTGGCCGCGCAGTTCGCGATAACCACTGCCCTAAGGTATATATTCCCAACCCGTGCCCTGACCCGGAGCAGATTGGCCGCACTCAGCAGCAGCTGATCGTCACCTTGCTGGCCGCACTGCGCCGCGATGCCGGCGCCGACTGTTCCAATGAGACGCTGCTGAGCTTTATTCTCGTGGACCGAAAACATGGCGACTATCCCGGCGGCATCGACGACGAGGCGATCGAAGCACTTGGCATCCGGCTGATCGACACGCCGCTAATTACCCCGCAAAGCGCGCCCCACTATGACCCCGACCTGCTGATCACCGCCCTGATGTCGCTGGTGTAGCCGGCGCCTTTGGCGCCGGTAGCCAAGCACCGGAGATGGTATGGTCACTGCTGCGCACACCACTCGAACTCAGGTCTGACAGGAGCATCTTGATGTCACAGAAGATTTACTGCACCGCCAGCTTCAAGCCCAAGCCCGGCAGGGAAGAGGCGCTGTTCCGCGCTCTCCAGGCGCTGGAGCCCAATGCCCACCGCGAGGACGGCTGCCTGCTGTATACGGTGACGCGCCATATCGACAACTCCTTCGCCCAGGGCCACAGCTATCCCATCGTCTTTCATGAGATCTGGGCCAATCGCGCCGCCTTCGAGGCCCACTGTCAGCGCCGCGAAATCCGCGAGTTTTTCGCCACCCACCTGGAAGACCCCGACGGTGATATCGAAGACGTCAACGTCTGCGTCTATACCGATGAACCGGTAAACTACGATGCCCCCGAACTTTAATCTTCTCCTACTCGTCCTTGAGGTTTTTCACTGCCGATGAGACTCCTGTTTCGCTACTTCTTCCGCGGCCTGCGCGTGGTGCTGGCCCCCGTCATGATTGCTTCAGAAAAGCTGTCAACGCCCAAGCCGGCCATCGAGCGCTCCGCCGATGAGCAGGCCCGGGTCGACGAGGCCTGCAAAGACCTCGCGCTCTACCAGTTCCGCACCTGCCCGTTCTGCATCAAGGTGCGCAAGGAAATTGCCCGCCTGGGGCTGAACATCGAGCTGCGTGACACCCAGCGCAACCCCGAGCACCGCCAGGCGCTGGCCGAGGGTGGCGGACGGGTCAAGGTGCCCTGCCTGCGTATCGCCCACGAGCACCACGTCGAATGGCTCTATGAATCAAGCGATATCAATGACTGGCTGCGTGACAGGTTTGGCGCCTAGTTGCCAGGACGACCTTGTGCTCACAAGGCCGTTTCAGTGAATCAGTGGCCCGTCGCTCTCTGTTCGACCGGGTAGCTTCCCCGACCGAACGGCGACGACGGCCCGCCGCCGGCCATGGAGCGATGGCGGTGATAGACGAAGACCAGCGCAAGAAACGGCAGGCCAACCACGTCGGTGATCAGCCCCGGCTTGATCATCGCCAGGGCGCAGCCCAGCACCAGCAGGCGCTCATACCAGCGCATCCGGGTCACCAGATAGCCCTGGGTCGCGGCGACGAACGCCAGCATGCCGATGGCCGCGGTGGCTATCACCCAGCTGCCGCGCAGCCAGCTTTCCACATGCAGGATCAATTCCGGGTTGAAGAAGAACATGAACGGCAGAATGACGGTGCGCAGGTCATATGTGAACCCCTGCACCCCGGTGCGGACCGGGTCGGCCCGGGAAATCGCCGAGGCGGCATAGGCCGCCAGCCCCACCGGCGGCGTATCGTCGGCGAGGATGCCAAAATAGAACACGAACAGGTGGATGGCCACAATCGGCACATCAAGTCCCACATCGCTTGCCAGGTTGGCGATCACCGGCGCCACCAGGGCCGCCATCACGATGTAATTGGCGGTGGTCGGCAGACCGATTCCCAGAATCAGTGAGGTGAGTGCCGCCAGGATCAGCACCAGCCAGATATTGCCCATGGACAGCACGCCGATGACCTGGGTCAGCCCGTAGCCCAGGTTGGTCATGGTGACCATGCCGACGATGATGCCCGCAGCGGCGGTGGCAATGGCGATGGTGGTCATGTTGCGGGCGCCTTTCTCGAGCCCCTCGAAGACCAGCCGCGCCCCCTGCCATAGTCCGGCGGCGGCCCCCTTCACGCCACCCGCACGCCGCAGGCCGCGCCAGGCTTCTTGTGCAAAGATCACGATGACCAGCAGAGCCAGCGCATTCAGGGCGCTGCGCTCCGGCGTGAGCTGCACCCACATCAGCTCGTAGAGCAGAAACGCCACCGGCACCAGGTAGTGCACGCCTTTTATGAACGTCGGCCAGAACGGCGGCAGCTCGGCGCGCGGCATGCCGGACAGATTCAGCTTGAGCGCCTCCAGATGCACAGTGAACACCAGACCCATATAGGACAACAGCGCCGGCACCAGGGCGTAAAGAATCAGTTCGGAATAGGGCATGTTCAGGAAGGTTGCCATGATGAAGGCCGCAGCGCCCATGATCGGCGGCATCAGTTGGCCATTGGTCGAAGCCGCACACTCGATGGCGCCGGCCTTGAGCGCTGGATAACCGATCTTCTTCATCAGCGGGATCGTGAAGGTACCCGTCGTCACCGTATTGGCCGTGGAAGAACCCGAGACGATACCGGTCAGCAGGCTCGCCACCACCGCCGCCTTGGCCGGTCCACCGCGATAGGTGCCCAGCCCGCTGTAGGCCAGGTCGACGAAGTACTGCCCGGCGCCCGCCCGATCCAGCAGCGCGCCGAACAGCACGAACAGGAAGACGAAGGATGCCGACACCTGAATCGGCGTGCCCCAGATGCCCTCCGTGGTGATATACAGCTGCTGAACGATCTGACGCCAGTCATAGCCATTGTGCAGGAAGAGCACGTCGGGCGGAGTCAACGGAATGATGCCGGCCGGACCGGTGATGCCGTACAGGATGACGATACTGGCGATAATCGGCAGCGCAATGCCAACCACGCGAGCGGCCGCCAGCCCCAGGGTGATAAGCAGCAGCGAGCCCATCCATACATCACGGGTGATCGGCAGCCCGCCCTGAACCGCGACCAGGTTGTAGTAGTTGACGACGATATACAGCGCCGTGGCCACACCGACGCCGGCCAGCAGCCAGTCATGCCAGGGAATGCGTTCGCTGAGACCACGCTTGCCGGGGTAGGACAGAAACGCCAGAGTGAAACCGAAGGCCAGATGTATCGCCCCAAGCTTCTGCGGGCTTAGCGAGCCGAAATAGGTGGCGTAGAGCTGAAACAGACTCCAGCCGACTGCGATCAGGATCAACAGCCAGCGCTGCCAGCGTCTATGCGGCTTGCGCGCGCCCTGTTCACTCTCGGCAATACGCAGCGCCTCGTCGCTACCGTCCTGCTTTTCGTCAACCCTGGCGGTATCGTCACGATCATCCGTCGCTCGATGGGCCATGGCTCCCCGCTCGCTATGGTGGTGGCTACTCAGGCAGTCATTGGCCCGGGGCCTGATACGCCGAGGGTTACATTGGCGGCTTGAGCTCATCTGACACGTCGACACCCTGTTCTTCGAAGAACTTGACCGCACCGGGATGCAGGGGAATGGACATGCCCTCCAGGCCCGACTCGACGGTGAAGAACTTCTTCAGATTGGGGTTCTGGATGTCGTTATAAAAGGCCTCCAGCTTTTCATTGAACACCGTGTTCATGAAGGTATAGACGTCTTCTTCAGATAGCTCGGATGATGCGCCAAGCATGGCCTTGAGCGTCACCGTCTGCACGTCGTCGTCCACACCGGGATAGGTCCCGCCGGGAATGGTAAACGGCGTGTAGAAGTCGAACTCCTCTTGCAGCTGGTCGAGCGGCTCCTGCGCAAGGGAGATGACAGTGATCGGCGCCGTCTGCGCCGCCTCGACGATCGCCGACGAGCCCAGGCCCACGGTATAAAACATGGCAGCGATTTTGTCGTCGCGCAGCAGCCCCACGGCATCGCCGGAACTGCCGCGCACATCTGCCTTTAGATCATCGAAGGACACGTCGAAGGCCGCCATGATATTCATGGCGTCCTGCTCGGTACCGGAGCCCACATCACCGACGTAGACACGCTTACCGGCCAGGTCTGCGACGCTATCGATACCCGCGTCCTCTCGGGCCAGGATATGGATGGCCTCCGGATACAGGCCAATAAGGCCGCGTAAATTCTCGATCTTGTTATTTTTAAACGCCTCCACCCCGGTACCGTTATACGCATAGTAGGCAATGTTGTTCTGCATCATGCCCATCTGCAGCGAACCCTCGCCGATGGCGTTGGCGTTGAATACCGAAGCCCCGGTAGAGCGCGCGTTGGCCCGCAGTCCGACGTCCGCTTCGTCGAGAATCTTGGCGATACCGACGGCGGTCGGGTAGTACAGCCCCGAGGTGGAACCAGAACCAATGGTGATAAAGGTGGTTGACTGCGCCGAGGCGGCGCCTGTAGCCAAGGCTGTGGCCATCGCCAGGCCCAGTGCCGCTGTCATCATTCGTTTGCCAAATGTAAAGCACATGATCGTCACCCCCTACACTGATTTGTATGTTGTATGTCAATACTTTCAGGGCGCGTGAGGTGCCAAAGCACATGTTTAAAGCTAGTCAGCGGCAGAGGGGAAAGCAAATAGCTGGCGATGCACGGCATTATTCCATGGCTGACAGGGTCTTGGGCAGGAGACCGGATAGACACACTATACCTTAGCGCAGCTCGGCAGGCCGTCGATCACACTGTCAGCTCGACTGAACGGAAAATGCCAAGCGCAATCTGACTCCATGAGTGCCAGAAACTATCTGTTTTTCTTGAAATTGCATGGTCAGCGGACCAAGCCAATAGATACACGCCATTACCGGCATCATCAGGAGATATCATGACTCATTACGCTGTCACCAACCCGGCTACCGGCAAGACCGTTTCCGACTATCCCACCGCCACGGATGCACAGATTCAACAGGCGCTGGAAAGCGCCGAGAACGCCTATCGTGGCTGGTCGAGAACCACCGATGTTGCCGAGCGTGCAGCGCTGCTCAAGCGAGTGGCCGAGCTGCATGCCGAGCGTCGCGAGGCGCTTGCCGCCATCATCGTCAAGGAAATGGGCAAGCCTGTTGACCAGGCCCAAGGGGAAATCGATTTCTGCGTCGATATCTACAACTACTACGCCGACAATGCAGAGACGTTTCTTGCCGACGAGCCCATCGACTCCCCTGCCGGGGGCTCCGCCTTCATCCGGCGCCAGCCGCTGGGAGTCCTCATCGGCATCATGCCGTGGAACTTCCCCTTCTATCAGGTGGCGCGGTTTGCCGGACCCAACCTGGTGCTGGGCAACACCATCCTGCTCAAGCACGCGCCTCAGTGCCCCGAGTCCGCCCTGGCGCTGGAAAGTATCTTCAGCGATGCCGGCTTCCCGGAAGGCGCCTACGTCAATGTTTTTGCGACCAACGAGCAGGTAGCGGATATCATCGCCGACCCGCGCATTCAGGGCGTTTCGCTGACCGGCTCCGAGCGCGCCGGCGCGGCGGTGGCCGAGATCGCTGGCCGCCACCTGAAGAAGGTGGTGCTCGAACTGGGCGGCTCGGATGTGTTCCTGGTACTCGACACCGATGATGTGGACGCCACGGTGGCGATGGCCGTGGCTGGTCGGCTGGAGAACAGCGGCCAGGCGTGCAATGGCTCCAAACGCATCCTGGTGATGGACGATCTCTACGACGAGTTCGTCGAGAAGTTTTCCGCCGCCATGGGCAAGATCGAGCCAACCGACCCCACCGCCGAAGGCGCCGAGCTGGGGCCGCTGTCTTCCGCCAATGCCACCGCGACCCTCAAGCGTCAGGTGCAGACGGCACTCGAGCAGGGAGCCGTCGCCAAGGTGGGCGGTGACGCCCCCGAAGGCAACTTCTTTGCGCCCACGGTGCTGACCCAGGTGACCCCGGACATGGACGCCTACCATGAGGAGCTGTTTGGCCCGGTGGCGGTGGTCTACAAGGTCGCCAGTGAAGACGAGGCCATCGAGCTTGCCAACTCATCGCCCTTCGGGCTTGGCTCGATCGTCATTTCACAGGATGAAGAGAAGGCGCTGCGCGTTGCCGACCAGCTCGAGGTGGGGATGGTGTTCATCAATGAAGTCGGCGGCGAGGCCGCGGAGCTGCCCTTCGGCGGCGTCAAGCGCAGTGGTTTTGGGCGTGAGCTCGGCCGCTTCGGTATCGACGAGTTCGTCAACAAGAAGCTGATCCGCATGAAGCACAGGAACTAAGCGGCTGAGACGCCAAGTTACTGAGCTGGCGCATACAACCGGCCCCAAGGTGTGGGGCCGGTGTACCTCATCGCTCAGGGTGATTCAGCCAGACTGAATCAAGACGAATGAATCAGGACGGGAAAGAGAACTCCGCGTGGCTGGTCTCGAAGCTGGACGGCCAGCGCTGGGAGATCGCCTTGCGCCGGGTGTAGAAGCGCACCGCGTCCGGGCCGTAGGCGTGCAGATCGCCGAACAGTGAACGCTTCCAGCCGCCGAAGCTGTGGTAGGCCACCGGCACCGGCAGCGGCACGTTAATGCCGACCATGCCGACTTCGATCTGGTCGGCAAAGCGCCGCGCCGCCTCGCCGTCACGGGTAAACAGGCAGGTGCCGTTGCCGTATTCGTGAGCGTTGGTCAGGGCGATGGCTTCATCCAGGCTGTCGACGCGCACCACGCACAGCACCGGGCCGAAGATCTCCTCCTGATAGATGCGCATTTCCGGGGTCACCCGGTCAAACAGGCAGCCGCCGACGAAGAAACCGTTCTCGTGGCCGGCGACCTTGAGATCGCGACCGTCGGCAACCAGCTTGGCACCGGCGGCCACGCCGTCTTCGATATAGCCAAGCACCTTGTCGCGATGCTCGGCGGTGACCAGGGCACCCATGTCCAGCCCCTTCTCGGTGCCGGGGCCGATCTTCAGCGCGGCGATCTTGGGCTGCATGGCCGCGATCAGCCGATCGGCGGCGTCATCACCCACGCATACCGCCACGGAGATCGCCATGCAGCGCTCGCCGGCGCTGCCGTAGGCGGCTCCCATCAGGGTGTTGGCGGCGTTGTCGATATCGGCATCCGGCAGCACGATGGCGTGGTTCTTGGCACCACCCAGCGCCTGTACCCGCTTGCCGGCGGCACTGCCGCGAGCGTAGATGGCCTCGGCGATGGGCGTCGAGCCGACGAAGGACACCGCCTTGACCGCGGGCGTATCCAGCAGCGCTTCGACGGTCTCGCGACCGCCCTGCACGACGTTCATCACGCCATTGGGCAGGCCCGCTTCGACCAGCAATTCGGCCACCGCCAGCGCCGCGCTGGGATCCTTTTCGGAAGGCTTGAGGATAAAGGTATTGCCGCAGGCAATCGCCAGGGGGTACATCCACAGCGGCACCATCGCCGGGAAGTTGAACGGCGTGATACCCGCGACGACACCCAGCGGCTGGAAGTTCGACCAGGCATCGATGCCGGGCCCGGTATTGTGGGAGTACTCACCCTTGAGCAGCTCCGGCACGCCGCAGGCATACTCGACGTTCTCGATGCCGCGCTTGAGCTCACCCATGGCGTCTTCCACGGTCTTGCCGTGCTCTTCGCTGACCAGTTGAACCAGGCGCTCGCTGTGCTCTTCCAGCAGCTGCTTGAAGCGATACATCACCTGGGCGCGCTTGGCCGGCGGTGTATCGCGCCAGGCCGGAAACGCGGCCTCGGCGGCGGCAACGGCACGCGCCACGGTCTCGGCATCACCGTCCGCGACTTCGCGAATGGTTTCACCGGTGGCGGGATTGCTGACCGGCAGGCTGCGCGCCTCGGAGAGATGTTCGCCGTTGATCCAGTGAGTGGTCTGTTGCATGGGGTGCTCCTTGAATTGGGGGACAAGTCTGAAAGGACTAAGTCATCGAAAAATGAAACGAGAAACCGTAAAAGAGCTGGGGCGGCATCAGGTCGGACACCTTTCATGCAAACCCCAGCTGCAACTACATCTATTAAGTCAACGATATCTGGTTATCAGGCCAGGTGATCCAGCGCGCCGGCAACCGCATCGAACATCCGCTCGAGCTCCTGCTCGGTGGTGCCAAACGGAGGACCAAACTGCAAAGTGTCGCCGCCGTAGCGCACGTAGAAGCCGGCCTCCCACAGCGCCATGTGCGCATCGCGGGGGCGAATGGTCGGGTCGCCGTCGCGCGGCGTCAGTTGAATGGCACCGGCCAGGCCGTAGTTGCGGATGTCGACGACGTGCTGGCGCCCGTTCAGCGCGTGCAGGCGATCCTCGAAGGCCGGGGCGATGGCGCGCACCTGGGCCGGGAAGTCCTCGCGCTCGAACAGCTCCAGCGCTGCCAGGCCCGCCGCACAGGCCACCGGATGGCCGCTGTAGGTGTAGCCGTGGGTGAACTCGATGGCATGGCGTGGACCATCATCGCTCATGAAGGTGTCATAGATATCGCCGTTGGCGACCACTGCGCCCATGGGCACCGCGCCGTTGGTGAGCTGCTTGGCGATGGTCATCAGGTCCGGCGTCACGCCAAAGGCCTCGGAGCCGGTGCGCGCACCGCAGCGACCGAAGGCGGTAATCACCTCGTCGAAGATCAGCAGAATATCGTTAGCGGTACAGATCTCGCGCAGCCTCTGCAGATAGCCCTTGGGCGGCACCAGCACGCCGGCAGAACCCGACATCGGTTCGACGATCACCGCGGCGATGGTCGACGCATCGTGCAGCGCGATCTGCTCCAGCAGCGCATCGGCAAGATCCGCGCCGCTCTCGGCCTGGCCGCGGGTAAAGCGCTGGTCGGCCTGCAGGGTGTGGGGCAGGTGGCTGGCATCGAACAGCTCACCGTAGTGCTTGCGGTTACCGCCGATGCCGCCAACGCTGGTGCCGCCGACGTTGACGCCGTGATAGCCCTTGGCGCGACCGATCATGCGCACCTTCTCGGCACGTCCCTTGATCCGCCAGTAGGCCTTGACCATCTTGATGGCGGTATCGGTGGACTCGGAGCCGGAGTCGGTGAAGAAAACGTGGTCGAGGCCGTCGGGCGTGATGCTGGCCACCTTCTCGGCCAGCTCAAAGGCCAGCGGATGAGCCACCTGGAAGCCCGGCGCGAAATCCAGGCTACCCAGCTGCTTGGCCACCGCCTGCTGGATTTCCGTGCGGTTGTGCCCCGCCCCGCTGGTCCAGAGACCCGAGAGCGAGTCGAACAGACGACGCCCCTGGTCATCGATAAAGTAGCGCCCTTCGGCGCCGCAAATAAGCCGCGGGTTATCGCGAAAGTCGCGGTTGGAGCTGAACGGCATCCAGAAGTGGTCGTTGATTACCCCGGGTGACGTCTTGGTGTCAGCACGGAGGCTGTCGGCGGGCAGATGAGTGGTCAACATGATCTTGCTCCTCTTGTCAGGCTGCGCCCGATGGCTTCTGCGTTCGTCGGCTTTTCGGGCAAGCCTTGGTTCTTGTTCAAGGTATGGAGACAGTATGGCTCGACACAATGTTTAGTAAAACATCAACTTGCTTTACTAAACGTGAGCAAAACAATACATGTTAATTTGACACAGGGTTAAGTGCGGCGACTACATCCGAACTTTTACTCTTCCAGCGCCTGGGTCACGAACTCGGCCATCGCTCGGGCGCCCGGCGACAGGCTGCGCCCTGACAGCTGCAACAGGCCGATTTCACGCTCGACCTTCGGCTCGCTCAGCGGGATAAACTTGAGCCGCTCGTACTCCTCGGGAAAGGCCAGCCTGGGCAGCGTGGTCACACCCAGGCCCGCCACCAGCATGGCGGTCAGCGAGATCATGTTGGATATATAGAAGCTGTGATGCTCCAGCAGCGCCGCGGCGTCGGTTCCCTGGAGCAGCCGCGAGGTTCCGTTGCCGATCAGGCTTTCCCTCATCAGCTCCCGCCAGTGAACGGCCTGCCGGCCAGCAAGCGGATGATCGTCGCGACACACCACGCCCAGCGCATCACGCATCAGCGGCGTAAAACTCAGCGCCGCATCACCCTCCCACAGGCTCGACAGCCCCAGATCGACTTCGCCCGCCAGTACCTGCTCACGCACGTAATCGGCGTTGCCGTCGTGCAGACTGACCCTGATGCCGGGATAGCGCTGCACAAAGTCGGCCAGCAGCCGGGGCATCAGCCGGCTCGCCACCGAGGGCACCGCGGCCATGTCCAGATGCCCCGCATCTCTCGCCACCTGAGCTACCAGCTCGCGACTAAGCCGGTCGTGCTGGGTGATCAGCTCGCGAAAGCGCGGCACGCAGTAGTGCCCAAAAGGCGTCAGGGTGGCCTTACCGCCGCGTTCGAACAGCGCCTCGCCCAGGCGGCTTTCCAGCTCGCGAATGGCCATGGAGAGCGCTGGCTGGGTGCGATGCACCTGGCGGGCGGCGGCGTGAAATCCGCCCTGGTCAACCACCGTCAGCACGTAGCGCAGCGGGGTAATCTTTAGCTCGGGCAACATCGCTCACCTCGCCGATATTGGTAAATTGCTGATGAACGCCATGGTAAGAATAATTGATCAAACAGTATTTATTATTGATTATCTTTATACACCCTGCTCGCCTAGGCTGTCTGCATCGTCAGTTTGGAGGTGCTTATGTCACACACAGATTCCCAGGTTCACGCTCTGTACATCAACGGCCAGTGGGTCGAGGGCGAAAGCCAGATCGAAAATCGTAACCCGTCCGACACCAGCGATGTGGTCGGCCACTACGCTCAGGCCAGCGTCGCTCAGGTGGGCGAGGCCATCAGCGCCGCCAAGCAGGGGCAAAAGGAATGGGCCAAGACCGGCCTTGAGCACCGCTACGGCGTGCTGATGGCGATCGGCGATGAGTTGATCGCGCGCAAGGCCGAGCTGGGCGAGCTGCTCGCTCGTGAGGAAGGCAAGACGCTGGCCGAGGGCGTGGGCGAAGTGCACCGCTCGGGCCAGCTCTTTCACTACTACGCCGCCGAGGTGCTGCGCCAGATCGACGAGCGCGCCGACTCGGTGCGTCCGGGCGTCGAGGTCGACATCCGCCGCGAGCCGGTGGGCGTGGTCGGCATCATCAGCCCGTGGAACTTTCCCATGGCAACCGCGGTGTGGAAGATCGCTCCTGCGCTGGCCTTCGGCAATGCGGTGGTGTTCAAACCTGCCAACCTGGTGCCAGCAAGTGCCTGGGCGCTGACAGAAATCATCAGCCGTCAGGACATGCCCGCCGGTACCTATAACCTGATCATGGGCTCTGGCGGCTCGATTGGCGATGCGCTGATCTCAAGCCCCGAGATCCATGCGCTGTCCTTCACCGGCTCGCTGGAAGTTGGCCGCCGCGTGGCCGCCGCCACCGCCGCCAACCTGGTCAAGTGCCAGCTCGAGATGGGCTCCAAGAACGCCCTGATCGTGGCCGACGATGCCGACCTGGACCTGGCCGTGGAAGCCGCCTTCAACGGCGCCTACTCCGGCACCGGCCAGAAGTGCACCGCCTCGTCGCGGCTGATCGTCACCGAGAAGGTCCACGACGCCTTCGTTGAAAAACTGATCAAGCGGCTTGAGCAGGTCAAGGTCGGCCACGCCCTGGAAGACGGCGTGAGTTTCGGCCCGGCGGCCGATGCCCGCCAGCTCGAATCGAACCTGGCGTGGATCGAACGCGCCCAGAAAGAAGGTGCCAAGCTGGCCTTCGGCGGCGAGCGCCTGCAGCGCGACACCGAGGGTTACTTCATGGCGCCGGCGCTGTTCGTCGACACCACCAACGACATGCCGATCAACCGCGAAGAAGTCTTCGGGCCCATCGCCTGCGTGATCAAGGTGGCCAACGCCGATGAAGCCATCGAGGTGCTCAACGACACCCACTTCGGCCTGACCGCCGGCATCATCACCGACTCCCTGGCACTGGCCACCGAGTTCAAGGCCCGCGCCGAAACCGGCTGCGTGATGGTCAACCTGGCCACCGCCGGCACCGACTACCACGTGCCCTTCGGCGGTCGCAAGAACTCAAGCTTCGGCCCGCGTGAGCAAGGCCGCTACGCCCGCGAGTTCTACACCGTGGTCAAGACCTGCTACGTCAAGGCCTGAGAGGAGTCAACGCAATGTCCAAAGCAATGCTGACGGTCGATGGCCTGCAGTACTCCAACTGGTCGCGGGAGATCTTCGAACAGATGCGCGAGGGCGGCGTCGACGCCGTCCACGCCACTCTGGTCTACCATGAAACCACCCGCGAGACCCTGTCGCGGATGGGAGAGTGGAATCGCCGCTTCGAGGAGCACGCCGACCTGATCATGCCGGTGCGCCAGCCCGCCGACATCCTCCGCGCCCAGCAGCAGGGGCGCGTGGGTATCTTTCTCGGCGCCCAGAACTGCTCGCCCATCGAAGATGACATCGACATGGTCGAGATCATGCGCGACCTGGGCCTGCTGATCATGCAGCTCACCTACAATAACCAGAGTCTGCTGGCCTGCGGCTGCTACGAGGCCGAGGACAGCGGCATTACCCGCTTCGGCCGCCAGGTGATTCGCGAGATGAACCGCGTCGGCATGGTCATCGACATGTCGCACAGCGCCGAGCGCTCGACCCTGGAGGCCATCGAGCTGTCCAGCCGGCCGGTGATCATTTCTCACGCCAACCCGGCGAGCTTCCATCCGGCCAAGCGCAACAAGTCGGACAGGGTGCTCAAGGCCATCGCCGAGTGCGACGGGCTGCTGGGGTTCTCCGCCTACCCGTTCCACCTGAAGAACGGCCCGGACTGCACCCTGGCCGAGTACTGCGAAATGATCGCGCGCACCGCGGACCTGATGGGCGTGGAGCACCTGGGCATTGGCACCGACCTGTGCCAGGACCAGCCCACCTCGATCCTCGACTGGATGCGCAATGGCCGCTGGTCGAAGGACATGGACTACGGCGAAGGCAGTGCCGCAAACGCCGGCTGGCCCAAGCCGCTGGCCTGGCTGCGTGACAGCCGCGACTTCCCCAACCTGATCAGCGGCCTGCGCGAGGTCGGCTTCAGCGAGAGCGACATCGCCGGAATCATGGGCCAGAACTGGGTGGCGCTGCTGGAACGGGCCGCCACGCCTCAGCAGGGAGTCAGCCAGGTCGCCTGAACGCCAGCGATCAACCGCGGCACTGTAGCTATGAAAGCTACGACAGCTACAACGATTCCAAAAGCAGAACCATAAAAACCACAACAACGGCCCCGCTCTTCAGGGGCCAACACCAGAGGCCACTCTGATGTCGTCAACCAAGACCAACGCCACTTCCACCGAAGCCTCGCTGCCCAAAGGCCAGCATCGCTTCGGTGATCCCGTCGTGCTTACCCTGAGCATCGGCTTCATCCTGCTGTTCGTGGGCCTGTCGCTGTATGACATCGACGGAGTCGCCGGTGCCATCGCCACGGGCTTCGCCTGGACAGCCAAGACCTTGGGCGCCTACTTCCAGCTGTTGCTGCTGCTGACGTTTCTGGTCGCCATCGGCCTGACCTGTACGCCCATGGCCAGCGCACGTATCGGCAACACCCGCACCCCTGAGCTGTCCACCTTCAAATGGGTGTCGATCATCATGTGTACCCTGCTGGCGGGCGGCGGGGTGTTCTTCGCCGCTGGCGAGCCGATCTACCACTTCGTGGTGACGCCGCCATCGTTCAATACCGAGGCGGGCACCGTGGATGCCATCGCGCCGGCACTGGCCCAGTCGTTCATGCACTGGGGCTTTCTGGCCTGGGCGGTACTGGGCAGCCTGACTTCCATCGTGCTGGCCCACGCCCACTACGACAAGGGCCAGCCGCTGCAGCCGCGCACCCTGCTCTATCCGGTGTTCGGCGAGCGCGTCATGAGCGGTGCCTTCGGCGGCGTGGTCGACGCCCTGTGCGTCATCGCCGTGGTCGCCGGCACCGTGGGCCCCATCGGCTTTCTCGCCACTCAGGTGAGCTTCGGCCTGCATGAACTGCTCGGCGTGGTCAATAACTACACCACCCAGCTGATCATTCTGGTCGTCCTCGGTGCGATCTATGTCACCTCGGCGGTCACCGGCATCGACAAAGGCATCCAGCTGCTGAGCCGCCTCAACGTCTTCCTGGCGCTGGGCATCGCCGCGGTGATCTTCCTGTTCGGACCCACGCTGTTTCTGGTCAACGCCTTTACCCAGGGCTTTGGCGAATACCTGACCAACTTCTTCGTCATGTCGACCATGACAGCGCAGAGCGCGCCGGACTGGTGGATGCAGTGGTGGACGGTGTTCTTCTTCGCCTGGTTCCTCGGCTATGGCCCGCTGATGGCGATCTTCGTCGCGCGCATCTCCAAGGGGCGCACCATTCGTCAGATGATCCTGACCGTCGCCGTGCTGGCGCCCATCGCCACCACGATCTGGTTCACCCTGCTGGGCGGCTCGGGCATCTTCTACCAGTTCACCGGGGTCATCGACCTGACCGAAGCGCTGAACAACTTCCAGTTCGACGTGGCAACGCTCACCGTCGCCCAGGCGCTTCCCGGCGGCACCTTCATGGCGCTGGCGATCCTGCTGCTGACCACCATCTTCGTCGCCACCACCGGCGACTCCATGAGCTATGCGATCGCCGTGGTCGCTGCCGGACACGACCGGCCGAATCCGCTGATCCGCGCCTTCTGGGGCATCACCATGTCGCTGATGGCGGCGATCCTGCTGTACATGGGCGCCGGCCAGATCAGCGCCCTGCAGCAGTTCATCGTGCTCACCGCCATTCCGGTGTCGCTGGTGCTGCTGCCGTCACTGTGGACCGGCCCTCAGGCCGCTATCGCCATGGCTCGCGCTCAGGGGCTGATCTCGCGAGACCTCAGACCGATCGCGGTCCAGCCGACTCAATCAACACAGCCGGCTCAGTCAACCTCAGCCCCGTCTCAGGAGCTTTGACATGATCGACCGCGTCTCTCCACTCGAAGAAAGCCTGCGCCTGCGCGCACCGGAGCGGGTCATGGATCTGGAGCGCCTGGGCAGCCTGCACCCCAGTCGCCTGAGTTTCGTGCGCAGTCTGATTCGTCAGATGGCGCGCCAGCGCTGGCAGGTCAGCGCGACGCGCTTCGATCTCGATGACGCCGGCCACGGCACGGCCATCTATCGTCTGCAGACGCTGAGCGGCCGCTATGATGGGGTGATTTTCTCCCAGCCGCTGCCCGACGAGGCGCGCTCGGATCGCGTCATTGCCGAGGCCTGGGACGTCACCTTCGGCGTCGTCGAGGGCGACGTGGATGACGAACTGCTGGAGCAGATGGCCGCCAACGTGCCGCTGCAGGAAGCCGGACGCCAGCACCCGCGCCTGCTGGTGCTGTCCCGTGCCAACCGCAGCCTGCGCAACTTTGCCGCCTTCTCTGAGGCGCTCAGCGTCGGCCGCCAGCCCGACCCGGCCTGGCTGACCAAGGTCGGCTATCTGTATCGCACCACCGCGGTCTATGGCAACGGCAAGTTCGGCATCGCCGACTTCGACCGGCTGCGTGACAATCCGGACTTCCAGCGGCCTTTCTCGGCCCAGATGCTGGCGGTCTATCTGCTGCGCCACTTCTCCATCGAGCAGATCGAGCACATCGCGCGCCGCCAGGCACCCGACACCGCCGTCGGGCTTGCTACCCCGCTGAAGCGCTACCTGGGCATCGGCAACTCCACCGGCCTTGGCATGGCGCCGTTTCTGATCAACCACCCGCAGCTGATCGAGCAGTGGATCGAGAGCCGCGAGCAGGCGCTGGCCCAGATCAGCGCCCAGCAGCCCGACGAAGGCCAGCGCGCAGAGCTGATCGCGCTGGTCAGCCGCGCCCAGCGCCACCTGGAGCAGACCGTCACCGAAGACGCAGAGCAGAGCGCGCGCAACGCCGAAACCGCGGCGGCGCTGCCCGAGGTGCGCGCCTGGCTGGAACAGGTGCCACTGACCATCGACCTGTGGCAGGAACTGACCGAGTGGAGCCATCGCGCCCTGTCGCTGGAGGCCCAGGAGCTGATCAACACCCTGCTGCTGGAGATCTACCCGGACATCGTCGAGCCGTTCGAGGACCGCATGGGGGTCGACGCGCGCCTGGAGCTGACCCCGGAAATGCCGCTGGTACGCCTCAAGCAGCTGATAGAAACCCACTACGACTGGGCGCTGTCCTACGACTTCGACGATCCCGACAACCGCTACTGGTTCTGGTATCGCTCCGTCGAGAAGGAAGAGCCGCGGCTTGGCGTGCGCGACAGCGAACCCGGCGCCGACCGCGAACTCAAGCTGGCCATCGCCCCGCGGGTAACCGATACCCATCGGGTGGTTGCCGAGTATCTGAGTGATCATCCCAGTGCCACGGTGGTGGATTTTCTGATTCAGCATTCGCGCCACAAGGACATTGTGCGCCGCATCCAGACCATGGCCGAAACGCCCTTTGGCGAGATTCGCGCCAACCTCTGGGCCCGCGACATGAAGCCCATGCACCTGCTGCGCACCAAGCTGTCGTTCTTCGGCGCCAGCCGCTTCGACCCCAAGTCGGACCGCTGGGTGCGCATCACCCTGTTTCAGGGCGCACCGCTGGTCGAGGAGCTCAACGCCGAGCCGGAAGACCTGCGCGCCTTCGATGACTGGGGCTTCCCGCTTGAGCCATCGCTAAACGACACAGAGGACGCCCGCATCACCGCCACTACAGGAGTCACGACATGAAGGTCTCCTACAACGAACTGCAAGGGCTCTGCCGCAAGGCCTTTCTGGGCATGGGCTTTGAAGACGGCGACGCCAGCGATGCCGCCGACATGGTCGCCTGGATGCAGCTGCACGACCTTGACGGGCTTGAAGCCCTGAATCGCGGTCTCGACTATCTGCTGGCCGAGCAGCAAGAGCCAATGCGCGCCCCGGTGCAGCTCTATTCCGATGGCGATCTCGCGGTACTCGATGGCCAGGGCCACAGCGTGCTCAGAAGCTCGAGCCTGGCGCTGGAGCTGGGCTTCGCCAAGGCCCGTGCCCGTGGGCTCTCGGTGATCAAGATCCGCCGCTGTCACAACCGCCAGCTGATCATGGGTTACCTGGCCCACATCGCCGGGCGCGGCATGAACGTCACCGCCTTCTGGCGTAACGCCCAGGCCCCCGATGGAGAAGGCAACGACCAGCCTCCGCTGACCGAGCAGGTCGTCGGCTTTCGCGCCAACAG
>ERZ1032675.51-NODE-51-length-18600-cov-5.343705_pt1 | contig 18600 bp, 18 predicted proteins | sample MGYA00516694_ERZ1032675 | MGnify/ENA primary metagenome ERZ1032675 (study PRJEB33719, sample SAMN04261600) | wastewater metagenome | biome: rural village; feature: latrine urine exit; material: soil | place: El Salvador | collected 2013-01-14 ...
CTGGAAGCTGGAAGCTGGAAGCTGGAAGCTGGAAGCTGGAAGCTGGAAGCTGGAAGCTGGAAAGACAGCATGAAACTTCCACCGTCCGGGTCAAGGTTTTTCTTCAAGCTTCCAGCTTGAGCCCGCGAAGCGGGCGTTCTTCCAGCTCCGGGCAAAGCCCGGTCAGTGCTCCCGGGTGTGGTGGAACTCCACCTCGGGCCAGCGTTCCTGAGTCATCTGCAGATTGACCCGAGTCGGGGCGATGTAGGTCAGGTGGCCACCGCCGTCGATGGCCAGGTGGGCGCTGGCCTTGCGGCGAAAGTCTTCGAGCATCTTGGCATCATCGCAGGAGACCCAGCGGGCCGTCTGCACATTCACGCTCTCGTAGATGCAGTCGACCTTGTACTCCTCCTTGAGGCGATGGGCGACCACGTCGAACTGCAGCACTCCCACCGCACCGAGAATCAGGTCGTTGTTGTCTACCGGCATGAACACCTGGGTCGCGCCTTCCTCGGACAGCTGCTGCAGGCCTTTCTGCAGCGCCTTCATCTTCAGCGGATCCTTCAGCCGCACGCGCTTGAACAGCTCAGGGGCGAAATGCGGAATGCCGGTGAAGCGCATGTCCTCACCCTGGGTGAAGGTATCGCCAATCTGGATGGTACCGTGGTTGTGCAGGCCGATGATGTCGCCGGGCCAGGCCTCTTCCACCTGAGTGCGATCCGAAGCCATGAAGGTCAGCGCATCGGCCACCTTGATGTCTTTGCCGATGCGCACGTGGCGCATCTTCATGTTTTTTTCGTACTTGCCCGAACAGACCCGCAGGAAGGCAATCCGGTCGCGGTGCTTGGGGTCCATGTTGGCCTGGATCTTGAAGACGAAGCCGGTGAAGCGCTCGTCGTCGGCTTCCACGCTGCGGGTGTCGGTGTCGCGAGGCTGGGGCGGCGGCGCGTATTCGACGAAGCCGTCGAGCATCTCGCGCACGCCGAAGTTGCCCATGGCGGTACCGAAATACACCGGCGTCAGCTCGCCGCGCAGGTAGGCCTCATGATCGAACTCATGGGAGGCGCCGCGTACCAGCTCAACTTCCATGCGCAGCTCTTCGGCCAGATCCTCACCCAGCACAGCATCGACCTCGGGGTTGTCGAGCCCCTCGATACGCTTGTCCTCGGGGATACGGCTGCCCTGGCCCTGGGTGTAGAGATGGATGACGTCGTTATAGAGGTGATAGACCCCCTTGAACTGACGCCCCATGCCGATCGGCCAGGTCATCGGCGCACACTGAATGTTGAGCACCGTCTCGACCTCGTCCATCACCTCGATAGGGTCGCGGGTATCGCGATCCATCTTGTTGATGAAGGTCAGAATGGGGGTCGTGCGCAGTCGACACACCTCCATCAGCTTGATGGTGCGATCCTCGACGCCCTTGCCCCCGTCGATCATCATCAGCGCCGAGTCCACCGCCGTCAGAGTTCGGTAGGTGTCTTCGGAGAAGTCTTCGTGCCCGGGGGTATCAAGCAGGTTGACCACGCGTCCGCGATAGGGGAACTGCATCACCGAGGTGGTCACCGAGATGCCGCGCTCCTGCTCCATCTTCATCCAGTCGGAGGTGGCGTGACGGTCATCGCGCTTGCTCTTGACCGAACCCGCCAGTTGGATGGCGTTGCCGAACAGCAGCATTTTTTCGGTGATGGTGGTCTTGCCCGCGTCGGGATGAGAAATGATGGCAAAGGTGCGCCGAAGCCCGCTTTCGTGGGCTATGGTCGTATGGGACATGGGGTCTCGCCGCTGGTCTGGTCTCACCCGCAAGCGTGTTGAGTCGCAGCGGGTGGCAATGGATACCGATTGCGGTGAATTGTACCGGGAGAACAGGATCAGCGCCACGGCTGGTCTTCGCCCATGACTGCCCAGGTTCCTCAGCCACCGGTGCTCCCTGACATCGCTGGCTCCTGTATCATGGCGTAACTGTCATCCTGCGGAGCCATCATGCCTGCCTCTCTTCCGCCCGCCCTGCCACTGTCGACACCTAACCGCAACCTGGTGCGGTTAACCATCGTACGTGGCATCAGCTGGACCGGCTTCCTGGCCGGGCTGATCATCGGCGTTGAAGGCCTTGACTTCAATCTTGAAGTCCCGGCGGTGATCGGCGTCATCCTGCTCATGGGCTTGATCAACCTGGCCACCTGGTGGCGACTCGGCAGGCCTCGCGACGTCAGCCATCGTGAGTATCTGGCGCACCTGCTGATTGATGTGGCCGGCCTCACCCTGCTGTTTCATTTCACCGGCGGCTCCAGCAACCCTTTCATCAACTACTTCCTGATTCCGGTAACCATCGCCGCAGCCACCCTGCCCTGGCGTCACGCCTGGATCATCGCCGGCACCTCGCTGCTCGCTTACAGCGGATTGATGTTCATCTATCATCCGGTGCCGCAGCTGGCCATGACTCACGAAGGAAGCCATCTGAACCTGCATACCCTGGGCATGTGGCTCAACTTTGCTCTCTCGGCCGGGCTGGTTACCTTCTTCGTCTACAAGATGGCACTGGCCTTGCGAGTGAGGGATCAGACGCTGTCTCGCACCAGAGAGGCGTCGCTGCGCAACGAGCAGGTATTGGCGGTAGCCACCCAGGCTGCCGGTACCGCTCACGAGCTGGGCACGCCCCTGTCGACCATGGCGGTGCTGCTGGCCGAGATGCGTGAAGAAGCAGACGACGACTCACTGCTGGCGAAGGACATTGACCTGCTGCGCCAGCAGGTGGATATCTGCAAGTCGCGCCTCCAGCGCCTGGTGGATAGTGCCGACCGCAGGCGTCTGGCCGCCGCCGAGATTCAGGATGCTCAACTATGGCTGGGCGCTGTGGTGCAGCGCTGGCTGGTGCTGCGACCGGATGTCAGTCACAGGATGGAGGTCATCGGGCTACGCGGCACGCCCTGGATTACCGTGGATGCCACCCTCGACCAGGCGCTGACCAATCTGCTCAACAACGCCGCCGATGCCAACCCGGATGACATTCGCATTCAACTGGACTGGAACGCTGAAGAGGTGGTGATCGACATTCGCGATAACGGCCCCGGGGTTCCGCTATCCATCGCCGACCAGCTGGGCGAGACCTTTGTTTCCACCAAGAGCAAGGGCATGGGCATCGGGCTGTTTCTGACCCACGCCACCATTAACCGGCTTGGCGGCGGCGTCAGCCTCTATAATCACCCCACGGGTGGCACGCTCACGGAAGTGATTTTGCCACGCCAAGGTTCCGGCAGTTAAGGGCCTGACAGTCAAGGGGCTATCCTTCGGGGGCTGTTTTTTGGAGAACGCTATGCAAGATGGTAAGCAAGAAAACAGGCAACGCCTGCTGATCATCGATGATGACGAGATGTTCTGTCATGTCATGCAGCGCGCCATGGGCCGTCGAGGGTTCGAGGTGCTGGTGGCACAGAGCGGCAGCGAAGCGCTGACCCTGGCGCGCCTTCATCAGCCGGAGCTTGCGACCCTGGACCTCAAGCTGGAGAACGAATCGGGATTGAAGCTGCTGCCTGAACTGCTGCAGCTGGTCCCCAACTGCCGGATCGTCATTCTGACCGGCTACTCGAGCATTGCCACTGCCGTCGAAGCCATCAAGCTTGGCGCGGTCAACTACCTGTGCAAACCTGCCGACGCCGACGATGTGCTGAACGCCTTTACTCGCGAGCATGGCGACCCGGAGGCCGAGCTCGCCGACAACCCGCCCTCGATCAACCGCCTGACCTGGGAGCACATCCAGAAGGTGTTGCAGGAGCACGACGGCAATATCTCGGCCACCGCCCGGGCGCTGGGCATGCATCGCCGCACCCTGCAGCGCAAGCTGCAGAAACGCCCGGTGAGACGGTAACACCAGTCGTAAACCGTAAACCGTAAGCCGTAAGCCCTGCACCGGGATATCGCCACTGGGCCCGCCAGTGACGAAGGGTTTTCTTACAGCTTCAAGCTTACCGCTCCCCGAAGGGGCTATTGCGCCGTCCAGCCCAGGTCGATGTTCCAGCTGGCACCAGTCACCGCGCCGGCTACATCCGAAGCCAGATAGCCTACCAGCTCGGCCACTTCATGGGGCTCGATCAGCCGTTTGACGGCGGCATTCTTGAGCATGATCTGCTCGATAACATCCTGCTCTTCCATGCCGTTCAACTTGGCCTGATCGGCGATCTGGTTATCGACCAGCGGCGTCTTCACATAGGCGGGACAGATGGCGTTGGCGGTGATCCCCTGGCTTCCACCTTCCAGAGCGGCGGTCTTGGTCAGCCCGATCATGCCGTGCTTGGCACTGATATAGGCCGACTTGCCGGGTGAGGCCACCTGAGCGTGAACCGAGGCGATATTGATGATTCGCCCCCAGCCATTCTCGCGCATGCCGGGCCAGACAGCCTGGCTCAGCAGGAAGGGGGCCGTCAGCATCAGGTCGATGATGCGGCGCCACTGGGCCTCGGGAAACTCCTCGATCGGTGCCACATGCTGGATGCCGGCATTGTTGACCAGAATATCTACCCGTCCGAAGCGCTGGATCGCATCCTGGGCCGCCGCCTTGCAGGCCTCGCCATCGGTGAGATCGGCCTGGAAAAAAGCCGCGCCGACCGCCTCGGCGGTCTCTCGCCCCTGGGCGTTGTAATCCACGGCCAACACCTGATGGCCATGCTCACGGAAATGGCGCACCACCGCCTCGCCGATACCACTGCTGGTACCGGTAACCAGAACGACGCGGGGCGTCGAGGCACTCTCGCTCATGCAGAACTCCTTGCTGACCAATCCAAAGGTATGCTGCCCTCGATGGCAGCGCTCCTAGCATAAGCGCCGCACTGCCGGCATTCCAGCCTGGTTTGCCAGCTGCTGGGGAACAGTTACAAGCAGCGTCCGCTCGGGCAGCCTGGCAGGACCCTCTCAGCCAGACGGCGCGGTCATGACCGAGGTCATCAGCCGCTGGGCCAGACGACTGCCCTGCTGGAGCGAGTCAACATCGCTGAGATCGTCGAGCAGCTCACAGCGCCAGATCCAGTCTTCACCGTCCAGCGCCAACGGCGTCAGGGGGTATTCTCCCGAGGGCAGATGCACCCTGCGCACGGCGCCACTTGCTGGACACTCGCCATCGCCGGCTGCCGGCACCATCACCAACGACAGCGACAACGGTGTGATCAGCGCACCCAAAAGATAGTCGTCCGAGGCATCCAGGCTGACCGATGAGAAACACAGCGCATCGACGCCCAGCCGCGGGTTATAGCCAGGCATGTCCTTGGCCTTGCGAAGATAACGACGCTCCCAGCTGTGCGCCAGGCGGCGAAGTTCAGCGTACTGCTCGGCGGTCAATGCCTGCATGGAAAGCTCCCGGAGTTCGAAGGCGACAGTATCGAGGGCGCCAGTATAAGCCGCCTCGCCCGATGTTCGGCACTGCCGACCGCGAGTGCTAGCATGGACCCTCTTGGAACCACCGGAGAGGAACCATCATGAGCCCCGAGAAGCGCCTGAACATCGCCACTGAGATTGCGGTAAGCGCCGGCCGAATGATTATCGAGGCTCGACGCGAGGGCAACCTTCATGAACGCTACAAGGACGGTCATGAGCTGGTGACCGATGTCGACGTGGCTGTGGACAGCTATATCAGCGAGCGGCTCGAAAGCGACTTTCCCGACGACAGCCGTCTCAGCGAGGAACTCGCCCCGCAGCACGACGCTCTGGCTCCCCCCAGCCGTTTGTGGATCATCGACCCCATCGATGGCACCGTCAACTTCGCCCACGGTCTGCGTCACGTGGCGGTGTCGATTGGCTGGTTTGATGGCAACAGGATGGTGGTTGGCGTGGTGCACGCGCCCTTTCTTGACGAGACCTTCACCGCCATCGCAGGTCAGGGCGCCTGGTGCAACGAGCAGCCGATCAGCGCCAGTCAGGAAAGTGAGCTATCGCGGTGCCTGGTCGGCACCGGCTTTCCCTATCGCCGTGATAGCCGACCGGCGCTGATGCGACGCCTCAGCGCCGTGCTGACCCACTGCCAGGATGTGCGCCGCAACGGCTCGGCGGCCCTCGACCTGTGCGATGTGGCCTGCGGCCGGCTGGATGCGTACTACGAAAGCGTCTCGCCCTGGGACTTCGCCGCCGGCCTTTTGATTGCTCGCGAAGCCGGCGCGCACACCGGGCACCTCTACCCGATCCCCGACGGAATTCCCGAGGATCTGTACGGCGAAAACCTGCTGATAACGGCGCCAGCGATCTATTCTCCACTGGGTGAACTGCTGCGCCAGGCTGATGCCAGCGACCTGTCCTGATAACCACACACGAACACTTTTTGACGGTCATAGCCAGACTGTATGGACCAATCAGCCGCAGACTATTGGATAAACAGAGCGGCCTACTTCACAATGTTCGCCATGTTTTACGCTGCACACCGATTCAAGGGTTTGTACGAAAAGTCGGTGAGCACAAGCGGTTTTTTCACAAAGTATAGTGAGGAGTGAGTCAATGTTCGTCGTCATCTTCGGTCGTCCGGGCTGCCCGTTTTGCGTGCGCGCCAAGGAACTTGCAGAAACTCTGGAAAACGCCAAGGCTATCGAAGGCTTTCGCTACGTGGACATCCACGCGGAAGGTATCTCCAGGGCCGACATGGAAAAGACCATCGGCAAGCCGGTAGACACCGTGCCGCAGATCTTCGTGGATCAAACCCATATCGGCGGCTTTACCGAATTCGACCAGTACGTTAACGATAAGGCGCTGCTGCCCGCCTCGCCCAGCGAGTGACAGGACCTTTCGCCGCCCTTTAAGCCGCCTTGCAGGCGGCTTTTTCATGCTCCCACATCTCTACTTTCCTGCTTGCTTTCTCCCTTCTCGTTGAAAGCTCACACTTCAAGTCTGTTTACACTGAGGTCACTTTCCGCAGAGAACGATACGGCAAGGATGACAGCATGCAGCGTCAAGACTTTGTCCAGCGACTGTGGCTGGACCATGTGCACGAACATCCCGACATCGGAGCCCTGCGACTATGGCCGGTCGAGACACCTGCCGAATACCTCGCACTGCTCACCGTCAGTCATCCCCGCTGGGCCATGGCTCCTCTGGTCAGCGCCCTGACCAACATGGGCTACACCCGCAAACAGCACTACGCCATGGCTGACCGCGGTCTGCTGGTTACCCTGCTCGCCGCCCCCGCGAATGAACCCTGGCTGATGCTGGCAGAACTGCAGCTTGGCACCCTGTCGCGGACACCACGCCGCGTGCTGGAGGCCCAGATTGACGCGGCCTGCTCACCCGGCTCCATGGAAATGCTGTTGCCCGGCGACGTGCGTAGCTGGCCGATGCCCGACTGGCCAACTTACCAGGAGCTCAAGGCGTCACATCCGCTGGCGGCCTGGCTGTCACTGCGCGGACCTCGGCTGCATCACGTTGGTTTCGACTGCGCGCGACTGGGCAAGCCGCTGAAGGAACTGGACGAGCTGCTGCATCAGCGGGGCATGAACGGTCAGGACGACAGGCACCAGGGCTTCTTGCCGATATCCTCACTGCTCGACTATCGCTATTACAACGCCCTGCCGCGCCGACTGGCATTTGCCGACGGCGATGAGCACCGGGTGCATATGGGGGGTCTGGCGCTGGTACAGAAGCAGTTGGCCGCCAATCAGGAGCGTGTCGCCGAGATCCTGATGCCACACCACACGCGCTGTGAACTGGGCTGAGAAAGGATTGACCACGGAAAGCCGCCCGGACAGTGCTGTCCGGGCGGCTTGGGCATTGCCTCTACACAACAATCAGGCGTCGAACGTCATCTCGGGCACATGATCGGGCACGATCAGCTTGCCGGCTGTCTTCTCGACGATCTCGTCGACACTGACGCCGGGAGCACGCTCCTTGAGCACGAAGGCGCCGTTTTCGATCTCGAGATAAGCCAGGTCGGTCAGCACCCGGCGAATACAGGCGGCGCCGGTCAGCGGCAGCGAACACTTCTCAAGCAGCTTGGACTCGCCGTGCTTGGAGGCATGGGTCATGGTGCAGATGATGTTATCGGCTCCAGCCACCAGATCCATGGCACCGCCCATGCCTTTGATCAGCTTGCCGGGGATCATCCAGGACGCGATATTGCCTTCCTGGTCAACCTCGAAGGCGCCGAGTACCGTCAAATCCACATGTCCACCGCGGATCATGGCGAAGGATTCAGCCGATGAGAAGATCGCCGCCCCCGTGCGCGCAGTCACGGTTTCCTTGCCGGCGTTGATCATGTCCGCATCCAGCTCTTCTTCGGTGGGGTAGCGCCCCATGCCCAGCAGCCCGTTCTCGGACTGCAGCATCACATCGATATCATCCGGGATATAGTTGGCGACCAGGGTAGGGATACCAATCCCCAGGTTGACGTAGAAGCCATCCTCAAGCTCACGCGCCACGCGCTGTGCCATCTGTTCGCGAGTAAGTGCCATCTTGTTACCTCCTGTCAGGTGTTTGAGAAACCTTGGGCGACGCTCGGGCTCAGCCCTGGTGAACGGTGCGCCTTTCAATACGCTTCTCGAAGCTGCCCTGGATGATGCGGTCAACGTAGATTCCCGGGGTATGGATCTGGTCGGGCTTGAGCTCGCCCGGCTCGACGATTTCCTCGACTTCCACCACGGTGATGCGCCCGGCGGTCGCCGCCATGGGATTGAAGTTCTGGGCCGTGTTGCGATAGACCACGTTGCCGTAGCGGTCTGCCTTCCAGCCCTTGACGATGGCAAAGTCGCCGACCACGCTTTCTTCAAGAATATGGGGGCGACCGTTGAACTCGCGGACCTCCTTGCCTTCACCGATCGGCGTGCCGTAGCCAGTCGCAGTGTAAAACGCGGGAATACCAGCGCCGCCGGCGCGCATCTTTTCGGCCAGAGTGCCCTGCGGGGTAAGGATGACTTCGATTTCATCGTTGAGCATCTGCTGCTCGAACAGGGCGTTCTCGCCCACGTATGAGGCGTGAATGCAGCTGATCTGGCGGTCCTCGAGCAGCACCCCCAGGCCAAAACCATCAACGCCGCAGTTATTGGAATAGACGGTGAGATCCTTGACGCCGCGGCGCTTGATCTCGGCAATCAGATTCTCGGGAATGCCGCACAGGCCAAACCCGCCTGCGATGACGGTCATTCCGTCCTCGATACCTTCCATCGCCTCTTCGTAAGAATTCACACGCTTGTCGAATCCGGCCATCTAGTGCCTCCAGAGTGAAGGGAGCTGGTGAGTGAAGATGTCTTTGCCAGTGTTACTTGAGATCATATATTTGTTAAGTTTGTTTTTTTTATTGATTCTTATGCTTCTTTAATCAATCTGCCCGGTGATCCCATGACCGTCAAGCAGCTGCGTGCTTTTCTGATGGTAGCCCAGACCCTGAGTTTTACTCAGGCCTGCACTCGGCTGCATATCTCACAGCCGGCCCTGAGCCTCACCATCAAGAGCCTGGAAGACTCACTGGGTGGACGCCTGCTCAATCGTAGCACTCGCAGCGTCAGGCTGACGCCCGAGGGTGAATCCTTGGTTCCGCTGGCCAAACGTCTGCTGGCCGACTGGGACAATACCGAAGAGCTGCTGCGCCAACGCTTCACACTGCAGCTGGGCCGGGTGGCCATTGCCGCCATGCCTTCCTTCGCCGGCAGCCAACTGCCCGCCGTGCTGGTGGCCTTTCGCGAGCGCCATCCGCAGATCAATGTGACCGTGCACGATGTCATCAACGAGCAGGTGATCAACATGGTTCGCCAGCAGCGCGTGGAACTGGGTATCGCCTTCGAGCCAGAAGCCACCGGCACGCTGCAATTTGCGCCGCTGTTCATGGATCGATTTGTAGCGCTGGTTCCGCCTGACTCGGCCCTTTCCCGGCGCAAGCGCTTGGTGTGGCGGGACCTGCTGAACGAGAACCTGATCACCCTGCAGCGCCCTTCCATGGTACGCCGTCTGCTGGAACAAGCCACTAGCCTGCATGGTATCGACTTTCCAGTCGCTTTCGAGAGCCATCAGTTGACCACCGTCGGCCGAATGGTCGCCGATGGCCTGGGCGTCAGCGTGGTCCCTTCGCTGTGCATTGAGCAGATGCACCAGCTGGGCGCTCGCTGCCTGCCGCTGAGCTCGCCCGAAGTCGAGCGTGCCGTCGGCGTGCTGTCGCCGAAAGCTGGCGAGCTCTCGGTAGCTGCCCAGGCGCTGCACGACGTATTGAAACAACGACTGCAGCAGCAGCTGTCGCCGCCGACGCTGAGCTGAATCAGCCGGCGACGCTGTATGCTGGGCAGAAACACCATCATCCATTAGCATGACCTCTCTCAAATGGTTCAGGAGTTCGGCATGTCGACCCTAACGGGCATCGTCAGCCTCTTGCTGCTCGTCCTCAACACCCTGTTCTGGGGAGTGCCGCTGATCGTTCTCACCCTGCTCAAGCTGATTGCTCCCGGCAGGCCGCTGCAGCGCCAGCTGCTGAATGGGCTCAACGCCATCGCGCTGAACTGGATCGGCTTCAATCTGTGGTGGATGCGTCATCTGCTGCGTCCCGACCTGCACGCCTCTGTGCCTGAAGACCTGAGTCGGGATGACTGGTGGCTGGTGATCTCCAACCACCGCAGCTGGACCGATATCTTCATGCTGCTGATGGTGCTGCATCGACGCATACCCATGCCGCGCTTCTTTCTCAAGCAGCAGCTGATCTGGATACCGGTGGTTGGACTGGCCTGGTGGGCGCTGGAGTTTCCCTTCATGCGCCGCTACAGCCGCGAGCAGTTGACTCACAATCCACGTCTGGCCGATCGGGATCGCAAGGCCACCGAGCGCATGTGTCGCCGCGCACGGGAAGCGCCGATCACCATCTTCAACTTCGTCGAGGGCACGCGCTTCACTCCAGCCAAGCGCGACCGGCAGCAGAGTCCCTTTCGTCACCTGCTGCGCCCCAAGGCTGGCGGTACAGCACAGGTACTGAGCCTGCTCGGCGACCGCCTTGGCGGGATCATCGATGTAACGCTGGACTACACCAACCCCGAGCCCAACTTCTGGGATTTTCTGTGCGGTCGGGAAGGCAGCATTCATCTGCAGGCACGACGACTGGAGGTTCCCGACTGGATGCTCAACGGGGACTATCATCAGGATCCGGACTACAAGGAACGCTTCCACACATGGCTGAACGAGCTATGGCAGGCGAAGGACGCCGCCCTCGACGCACAGCAGCGTCACTGATTATTGCCATTGGCCTGGCCCTGCTGCTGGCCGGCTGCGCTTCGACACCCAAGGGAGGTGGCGCCTCGCGAGAGACAGGGTCGCTTGCCGGCAACTGGGTGACCATCCAGCGTGGTGACACCCTGGGCAAGATTGCCAATCGAGCCAATGTGCCACTGATTCGCCTGCAGCGTTTCAACCCCGGCGTCGACAGCCGCGGCCTGGCCGTGGGGCAGCGCATTCTGGTACCTCACGGTACCGAACGAGCCCCGTCCGGCGGCCCGTACCGCTATCGCATCCGTCCAGGTGACACCTTCAGCAAGATTGCCCGCCACTTTGGCACCTCACCGGCTACCATCGTTGCGGCCAATCGCAGCGCGGACCCCTCGGGGCTGGCCATTGGCCAGCTGGTCAGCGTGCCATTGGGAAGTGGAAGCGGCGCGGGAAACAGCATGAGCCCTGCCCGCCGGCCCAGCAAATCCGCCAGCCTGCCCGACCCGGGTCCGCTACCCGTCAGCGGCGCCAAGTGGGACTGGCCGTTGGCCGACTACAGCGTCAGCCGGCGTTTTGGCAAGGATAGCCGCGGCACCCTGCAGCCGATGCTGTTACGCACCAGCAAGGGGGCACAGGCGCTGGCCGTCGCCGATGGCGAGGTCAGGTTTGCCGACAGCATGCGCCAGCTCGGTCAGGTGGTGATCGTTCATCATTCTGACAACCTGCAGAGCGTCTACGCTCACTGCCAGCGCCTGCTGGTCGGGAGCGGAACCCGGGTCAGCCGGGGCAAGCCGGTGTGCGAGGTCGGCGTCAATGACCGCGGTCAGCATGAGCTGCTGTTCGACATGCGCCACGGCGGCCGCCCTATCGATCCGTCACGCGTGCTCCGCTGAGGCCATGATCAACACCACCACTCAACTGCTCGAACAGCCATCGCTGACGCGCCACGACAGCCTGCTCGGCCATCAGCAAGCCTGGCAGCTGCTGGCAACGCTGGACAAGGCGCTGGACTGGCAACAGCCGCGGCTGCGGCTGTTTGGCCGCGAGCACCCGATTCCACGCCGACAGGTATGGATGGGAGACGCCGGCTATCGCTACTCAGGACGCGACCTCATTCCGGTAGCCTGGCACCCCGAGATACGACGCCTGGGCGAGACAGTGGTCGCTCGACTGCGGGAAGAGGGTCTGGAGTTTCGCTACAACAGCGTACTGCTCAACCGCTACGCCGATGGCGAACAGCGTATGGGCTGGCACAGCGACAACGAGTCGGAGCTTGGCTCGGCGCCTGTCATTGCTGCCGTGAGTCTGGGCGATGAGCGCGCCCTGCGATTTCGCTGGAAGGATAGACGCAGCCAGGCGTTCAACGTGATCCTGCCCCACGACAGCCTGCTGCTGATGGGTCCAGGAACACAGCGCCTGCTTGAGCACAGCCTGCCATCGAGACGACATGCCGGACTGCGCATCAGCCTGACCTTTCGCTGGATCCATGCGTAACTGAACCGCTGATAGAGCCGCCGGTTGGTGCCGGCGGCTCGGTTCCAGAAAGCTCCTGGTACCCGCTGAAGCAGGCAACAGCGATAGCGATCGGTCAGTCAAGATAACGGTATAACCTGCCAGACAGACAGTTTAACGCCGGTAGCCGGAGGTGACGAAAGGCATCTTGCTGACTGTCATTGGCAGCCGCTTGCCACGCACTTCGGCATAAACCACGTTGTCGATCCCTGCCTGGGCCACATCGACATAGCCCATGGCCACCGGCTTGCCAACACAGGGGCCAAAGCCGCCTGAAGTCACGCGACCAATGCCTTTGCCGTCTGCATCGAACAGCTCGGTACCTTCGCGCACCGGCGCGCGCCCTTCACCCAGCAGGCCAACCCGCTTGCGCTGAACGCTCTTGTTGGCCAGCTGCTCCAGAATGATCTCGGCACCCGGGAAGCCGCCTTCTCGCTCGCCACCCTGGCGGCGCGGCTTACCGATGGCAAAGTTCAGACCGGCCTCGATCGGGGTGATCGTGGTATCGATATCGTTGCCATACAGACACAGCCCGGCTTCCAGGCGCAGTGAGTCCCGCGCCCCAAGGCCGATCGCTTCGACTTCCTCTTCGGCCAGCAGACGACGTGCCAGAGCGTCTGTCTGATCCGCTGCCACCGATATCTCGAAACCATCCTCCCCGGTATAGCCGCTGCGGCTAATCCACACCGGGATACCATCAATCTCGAAATGACCGTGCTGCATAAAGACCAGCTCACTGGCCTCCGGGCACAACCGGGCCATCACGTCGGCGGTCTTCGGGCCTTGAATCGCCAGCAGGCCACGATCCAGCATCTCAAGCTCGTTGTCTGGCAGGCTGCCACGCAGATGTTCGATGTCCTGGTGCTTGCAGGCCGCATTGACCACCAGGTAGAGATGATCACCCGCGTTGACGATCATGAAATCGTCAAGAACTCCGCCCTCCTCGTTAGTAAACATCCCGTAGCGCTGCATACCCTGAGCCAGCCCCTGCACGTCGGCAGGCACCAGCCGCTCAAGCGCCTCGGCAGGATCATCGCCACGCAGCAGCAGCTGGCCCATGTGCGAAACATCGAAGAGTCCGCAGGCGTTGCGCGTGTGCTCATGCTCCCGCTTGACCCCCAGCGGATACTGCACCGGCATCTCGTAGCCGGCGAAGGGCACTAGCCGCGCGCCAAGTTCGACATGCAGGTCGTAAAGCGGTGTACGGTTCAACTGGGTCATGTGTCATCACTCCTCAAGGAAATAGCGCAGCGCGAACACCTGCGTTGAAAACAAGTAGAGGTGCCCTACTAGGACACCTCGTTGTGATTGAGCTTACTGCTCAGGCCTTGTCGTGATCAAGTTCCTCGCCCGGCAGCACATCCTTGCCGTCGAAGAAGTCTTTGGTCAGTTTGAACACTACCGGCGACAGTAGCGCCAGGGCGATCAGGTTGGGGATTGCCATCATGGCGTTGAAGGTATCGGCCATCAGCCAGATAAAGCCAAGCTGAGCCAGAGCACCCACCGGAACGGCCAGTACGAACAGCACGCGGTACAGCATGATCGAACGCGTGCCGAACAGGAACTGGAAGCACTTCTCGCCATAGAAGGACCAGCCCAGAATGGTGGTGAAGGCAAAGATCGACAGCGCAATGGAAACGATCGCCTGGCCATAGCCTGGCAGCGCGCTATCAAACGACATTGCCGTCAACGAGGCCCCCGCCTCGCCTGTCTGCCAGACCGGCGCGGTCAGGATGACCAGAGCGGTGATGCTGCACACCATGATGGTGTCGATGAAGGTTCCCAGCATGGCGATCAAGCCCTGACGCACCGGATTCTTGGTCTTGGCGGCGGCATGAGCAATGGGCGCACTACCCAGACCCGCCTCGTTGGAGAAGATCCCGCGCGCCACACCGAAGCGGATAGCCGCCATCACCGCGGCCCCGGCGAAGCCGCCCAGGGCAGCATGCGGATTGAAGGCGTAGTAGAAAATGCTTCTGAACGCTTCGGGAATCTGGTCGGCGTTGACCGCGAGCACCACGAGACCGGCGATAATGTAGGCAATCCCCATTATCGGCACCAGCTTGCCGGCCACCTTGGCGATCCGCTTGATACCACCGAGGATGACCGCACCGGACAGCACCATCAGCACCACACCGGTGATCATCGGCGGGATACTGAAGCTGGACTCCAGCGCGTCAGCCACCGAGTTGGACTGCACGGTGTTACCGATGCCAAAGGCCGCCACGGCACCGAAGAAGGCAAAAGCACCACCCAACCACAGCCACTTGGGCCCCAGGCCATTCTTGATGTAGAACATCGGTCCGCCAACATGGTTGCCGGTGGAGTCGGTCTCGCGGAAACGCACCGCCAATACCGCCTCGGAAAACTTGGTCGCCATCCCCACCAGGGCAGTGATCCACATCCAGAACACCGCACCCGGACCACCCAGAGCGATGGCCGTGGCCACGCCGGCGATGTTACCGGTACCGATGGTGGCGGAAAGCGCCGTCATCAACGCGTTGAAGGGCGAGATTTCGCCGTCTTCCTCGGTCCTTGGCTTGCCTTCGGGAGTCTTTTTTTCGTCACGGCCCTGCCACATCAGCTTGAAGCCCATGCCGAGCTTGCGGATCGGCAATAGCTTCAGGCCCAGCTGCAGATAGATGCCTACCCCCAACAGCAGGATGAGCATCAACGGCCCCCATACCACGCCGTTGATCTGAGTAAAGATATTATTGAGAGTTTCCACAAACGTCTCCTCGAAGAAACTTGCTGTCGCATCCTGTATTCATTTAAGCGCAAGGCGCAATCGAGACCATCTGGCAGTCGCCTTCTTGGCGCCCAATGCTACCCATGTGCCACCACCTGGCAACGATAATGGAAGTTGCCGTTGACGTAACCACAAGCAAGATAACGATAGCCCCGTGATGATGAGCAATGGTACCTGTACGGGATGACTTTTCGGCGCCGGGACGCTGACAGCTAGCGGCTTGCACGAGCGTGCCCGTTTTTCTTATTGGAAACGCGACCAAAGCTTAGAAGCCCCCACCGCTGCGCGCAAGCTAGGCAAATGTTTTTTCCAGCGTATTGAAACTGGCCCGCATCGCCGTCGGATGGCAAGAATTCGCTTCAATCCCGGTGAACGCTGGACGAGTTGGCTGTCTCGAGCCATGCTAACAATTGGTCGCTACAGCGACGAGGTCGACATTGGTGACAAGACCCTCGTCAAAGGCGACCAATGAGGTTAGGATTCGCGTGTCAATGAAATATTTTTCGTATAGGAAACTGCCATGAGTTCAATTCCCGCTGAACTGCACTATGCCGAAAGCCACGAGTGGATCAAGGACAACGGCGACGGTACCGTGACCATCGGTATCACCGACCACGCCCAGGAAGCCTTGGGTGACGTGGTCTTCGTGGAACTGCCCGAGGTTGGGGCAAGCCTTGCCAAGGATGACGAATTCGGCGTGGTGGAATCCGTCAAGGCCGCATCTGACCTCTATGCCCCCCTGGCCGGCGAAGTCCTCGAGGTCAACGAGGCGCTGGAAGACTCGCCGGAGTCTCTCAACGAGTCTCCTTATGAAGACGCCTGGATCATGAAACTGCGTCCGGACAACGCCAGCGACCTGGAAACCCTGCTTGACGCCGACGGCTACAAGGCCTTCATCGACGCCGAGGGCTGATGACATCGCCGGGTGCGAGACACTCGAGCCCGGCAACCCTGCTTTTGCTTGCGCACTTGTTGCATGCGGCACTTTGAAGCAGGAGGCACAGCAGGGACTCTATTAACCCCCGCGCTCGTGAAGCGTTCGAAAGTTTAGCGCTGTCTGCAGCCAGTTTTCTCTGGAGCAAGGCGAATGAAATCACAAGAGCTCGCAGAAGGCTGTGCCTTCGATGTTCAGAACCAGCCGTCACCCTTCGAAGCGTTTAATCTTTACGAGTCTGACAGCGTGTTCGTCGATTTTTCCCGTCGGCTGCTGAATAACGAACAGCAGATGGAGCTCAGCAACTACGGCCATGCCCTGGGGCATGCAGACACCATGCGCGCCGGTCGGGCGGCCAACATCAACGCGCCGCAACTGCATCGCTTCGACCGCTTCGGGCACCGCATCGACGAGGTCGAGTATCACCCCTCCTATCATCAGCTCATGGATATCAGCCTGGCTGCTGGTATCCACAGCGAACCGTGGGAAAGCGAGGCCGAAGGACGCTATGCTTCCCACGCCGCGAAGATGTATCTCAAGCATCAGATCGAGCAGGGAACAAGCTGCCCGACGACCATGACATTTGCGGCGGTTCCATCGCTCAAGCTCCAGCCGAACGTCGCCGAAGCGTGGCTACCTGGCCTGCTGAGCCGCAAGTACGACTCGCGATCCATCGCACCTTCGCAAAAGCAGGGACTGCTGTTCGGCATGGCCATGACCGAGCGCCAGGGGGGCAGCGACGTTCGTGCCAACGCGACCCGCGCAGAACCGGAGGGCAGCGGCGGTCCAGGCGGCGCGTATCGCCTCTCCGGCCACAAGTGGTTTTGCTCGGCGCCGATGAGCGACGCCTTTCTGACGCTGGCCCAGGCACCCGGCGGGCTTTCCTGCTTCGTCGTGCCGCGCATCCTGCCCGATGAAAGACGCAACGCACTATATTTTCAGCGCTTGAAAGACAAACTGGGCAACCGCTCGAACGCCTCAAGCGAGGTCGAGTTTCAGGGTGCCCACGGCGTGCTGCTATGCGAAGAAGGCCGTGGCGTCGCCACGATCATCGAGATGGTGCGCCATACGCGTCTGGACTGCGTGATCGGCGCGGCCAGCCTCATTCGCCGCTGCACTGCCGAAGCCCTGCATCATGCGCGCCAGCGCTACGCCTTTTCGAAGCGGCTGATCGATCAGCCGCTGATGAAGAACGTGCTGGCCGACATGTGCATCGAGTCGGAAGCCGCAGCGGTAAGCGCCCTGGAGCTTTCGGCACTGTTTGAGCAGGCAGTCACTGACGCTGACACGGCGCACCTGGCGCGCCTGGCAACCTCCATCGTCAAGTACTGGGCAACCCAACGAGAAACCGTTGTGGCGCGAGAGGCGCTAGAGTGCACCGGCGGCAACGGCTATATCGAAGATTCACCGATGCCACAGCTGTTTCGCGAGAGCCCCCTCAACTCGATCTGGGAAGGCTCGGGAAACGTGCAGTGCCTGGATGTGCTGCGCACTGTGCAGCGTAACCCGCACAGCCTCGAGCTCTTCACAGACTATGCCAGGCGACACCTCCCATCGGGTGACCCGGCTCGCGCAGCGCTGGATGAGGTAATAACAGCCTTGAGGCGCGCCGAACACACGCTGGAGGCAGAGGCGCGCAGACTCGTTCAGTGCCTCGCGCTGGTGTTTCAGGCCGCGGCACTGAACAAGTACGCAGCCGAGATGACCGCCGAGGCGTTTTCAGCAACGCGCCTGGCGTCAATACACTCCGGCATTCTTGGCAGCTTGCCTGCAACGCTGCCGCTTGATGAATTAATTGAGCGTAATATGCCGCGCTCATGATGTGACTATGCATGACCCCCATGTGCTCGCTCACGGGGAGCGACACCCCACTTATCAGGGTATTCCATGGCTTTCGACACTAGAAGCTTGGCCGACCTGGCCAACCACGACGCTTTCATTTCACGCCACAACGGTCCACGGGCCGATGACGTGGCCAAGATGCTCAGCACACTCGGTCTGGACAAGCTCGAGGATCTGCTGGGACGCACCGTTCCTGCCGACATCCGTCTGGCCGACGAACTTGAACTCGACCCGCCGCGCAGCGAGGCTGTGGCCCTAGACTACCTGTATCGGCTAGCCCGTCAGAACCGCGTGGCCAAGTGCTACATTGGCCAAGGATATTATGACACTCTGCTGCCCACGGTGATTCAGCGCAACGTGCTCGAGAACCCGGGCTGGTACACCGCCTATACTCCCTACCAGCCCGAGATTTCCCAGGGCCGCTTAGAGGGCCTGCTAAACT
>ERZ1032675.52-NODE-52-length-18507-cov-5.236451_pt1 | contig 18507 bp, 19 predicted proteins | sample MGYA00516694_ERZ1032675 | MGnify/ENA primary metagenome ERZ1032675 (study PRJEB33719, sample SAMN04261600) | wastewater metagenome | biome: rural village; feature: latrine urine exit; material: soil | place: El Salvador | collected 2013-01-14 ...
GTGTCCTGATCTAAGCCGTGTCCGGGCTGATAAAAACCAGGGCTGATGAAAGGCGGCCCTGTATTGACCTGCTCGAAGGCGCCAAGCCGTGTCCGGGCTGATAAAAACCAGGGCTGATGAAAGGGGCCGTCACCGTTTCGGGGCGGCGCGCACCCAGTCGTCCAGTCGCCGCGCCACGATCATCAGACCGTAGACGATAAATGGCGCGGGAAAGATCATCGCCACGCCCCAGTCTTTGTTATTGATGATCCAGGCCACGGGAACCATCACTGCCAGAAAGATCACCGCACCAATCAGTATCGCGATCACGGCGCGAGCAGTCATGACACTTCCTCCTCAAGAAAGCGCTGAAGAAATCGGCGAATGGCTCATGTTCAGTGTTTGCCTCAGGTGGCGATGATCTGCCGGTAGATCCCCGGCAAGGCCAGGGACAGATGCTCGGGGCGCTGCACGATGGCATAGCCGCCGCGACCGAACAGGTGCGGAATATACTGTCGCGCCTCCTGGTCGATGGTCACACCGAACACCTTGACCTCCTGCTGGCGGGCATCGAGAACCGCTCGGCGGGTATCTTCGATACCGTAACGCCCTTCGTAGTAGTCAGTGTCATTGGGCTTGCCGTCGGTAAGCACTAGCAGCAGACGGTGACGATTGGGGCGCTTGGAAAGTTCCTGGGTCAAATGGCGGATCGCCGGCCCCATGCGGGTATAGCGGCCCGGCTGTAGCGCGGCGATGCGCCGGTCGACCCGCTCGCTCATCGGCTCCTCGAACGTCTTGAGCGTATTGACCCACACCCGCTGGCGGCGATGCGAGGTAAAGCAATGGATCGCATAATCGTCGCCGCATCCTGCCAGGCCGTGGCCAAGCACCAGCAGCGCCTCCTTCTCCACGTCCAGCACCCGCCGATCCTCGAGCCAGGCATCCGTGGACAGCGACACATCCACCAGAATGGACACCGCCAGATCTCGTGCCTGCTGGCGGATGGCGAGATACAGGCGATCGGTGGTCTCGCCGGTAGCGGCCAGATCACAGCGCGCACGAATCGCCGCATCCATGTCCAGTTCATTGCCATCGAGCTGACCACGCAGAATTTCACGCCGCGGACGCAGCGCCTCGAACTCCCGTCGCACCCGACGAATGCGGCGCCGGGTCGTCTCGTCCGGCGCCCAGTCTTCTCCTTCCTCGCTTTGCAGATCCGTCAGCACGGCGCAGTGGTCCGGAAGATAGACCTGCTTGCGATGATTCCACTCGGGATAAAGATGCTTGCCGCGCAGACGCCCGCCGGCAATGGCCTCGGGGGCCAGGTCAAGATCGATCTTGAGCTGTGAGGCGGCGCGCTGCTCGTGAGGACTCAGGGTGATTTCCTCCATCTGCTCGGCGACGCTGCGCGCGTTCTCGTCTTCCTCGTCGTCCACCCGGCGGTTGAGGTTTATCATCTCCGAGATGGAAAGCATCTTCTCGAAGCGGTTGAAAATCAGCGAGTCTTCACGCTCCGCCTGATCCTGCCGACGGCGCTCGGCCTTGCGCTTGCCCTGGGTCACGGCTTCGGCCCGGCGATCGCTGGGGGGCTCGTCGTCACCCTCGGGGCGTGTCTCGCCCTGAGTGCCCAGTTCGACGACTTGGGCCCAGAGCGGCACGGGAAGCGGCGGGCGATAGCCACGCGGCGCCTGGAACTCTTCCAGTGAGACAGCGGAGTCGTTGACCGCCGCGGCCAGACGGGCGGCCTCACCGTCCAGCGGCCGGGGATCCCCCAGCAGGCTCAGCACCAAGGCCTCGACGGCGGCTTCGGTCGTCGGCAGGCGTCGCCTGGGGCGCACCTCCAGCAGCGCCTGACAAAGCCGGACGTGGCGCTCGTGCAGTCCGGGAAAGTGCTCCAGAACCCGCCGGCTTGCCGATACGGTCTCACGCAGCCAGGCAATATCCTGGCGCAAGGGATCGTCATGACATGGAGCGTGGTGCGCCACGGCAAGAAAGGCCGCCAGCCAGAAGTAGAGATCGCGATTGAGCGCTGCATCGGCAAACAGGTCAATCCTTGGAGGCAGCAGCAGGTTTTCCTCGTCGCGACGCGCCAGGTCGAGGCTTTCCTCATCGAAGCCCAGGCGCTGGCGCAGGCTGAGCCGATGTGACGAACTGCGTGCGGCGATGGCCGCCACCTCGAGACCCGCCTCGCCGCCGCTGGCGCGAAAGAAGACGCCCAGCACGCCGCGCAGCGCCTCAAGATGCACTGCCGCTTCAGGATGTCGCGGGTAGCTCACCGCTCCCGAGGCCCAGCGATGCCAATGGCGACCGACGAACTCCTCGACTTCGAGGAAATCCAGCTTGCTCATAGTCCCAGGCCCTCGTTACTCACCAAAAGTTGCGCGAATGGCCTCCATCAGCCCCTCCTGCACGTCGTCATCGTCGCTGAGCGGCTCCACCAGGGTCGCCCGGGCCGCCTGCATGATCGGCATGCCGGCGACGATCAGGGTGGCGCAGTAGACCAGCAGGCGGGTCGATACACCCTCTTCCAGGTCCTGGCCCTTCATGTCGCGCAGTCGCGCGGCCAGATTGACCAGGGCGCTGCATCTGTCAGCCGACAGGCCGCTTTCCCGGGCCACGATATCGCGCTCCACCGCCGGCGGCGGGAAGTCGAAGGTCTGGGCCACGAAACGCTGGCGAGTGCTGGGCTTGAGCGACTTGAGAATGTGCTGATAGCCGGGGTTATAGGAAGCCACCAGCATGAAGTCGTCCGGTGCTTCAAGCAGCTCACCGGTCCGCTCCAGCGGCAGCAAGCGACGATCGTCGGTCAGCGGATGCAGCACCACGGTGACATCCTTGCGCGCCTCCACCACCTCGTCGAGATAGCAGATGCCACCTTCGCGCACGGCGCGGGTCAGAGGACCATCGACCCAGCGAGTCTCGCCGCCCTGCAGCAGATAGCGCCCGGTCAGGTCTGCGGCGGTCAGGTCGTCGTGGCAGGAAACGGTGAACAACGGCTTGCCCAGTCGCGCCGCCATGTGGCTGACGAAGCGCGTCTTGCCGCAGCCGGTCGGCCCCTTGAGCAGCAGCGGTAAGCGCTGACGATAGGCATGCTCGAAGAGTTCGCACTCGTTACCGACAGCCTGATAGTAAGGAATCGCTCGATCCGCCTCGAGAGGCTGAGCGGACAGGGATGTCATAGATACAGCTCCAGGAAAGATACGCGAACCCGTGGCCCCGCTTCGGGGCCACGGGATACTGCTCAGCGCGAGTAGCTCAGTCAATGTGGCCTGACTGGTGCCACTTAGTACGCGCCGCTTGCCATCTGTGTGCCGCTGGCTGGCGCTTGCTCTCGAGCCGGCCCGTAGATGGCATAGATGAACATCACTACGGCGACGGCAACCGCCACGCCGGTGCCCAGGCGCATGACGTAGAACAGCATCAGCTGATCCTGCACTTCCATGTAGTTCATGCCCAGCACGCGCTGCAGATGCGTCTGCACCACCCCGGCGAAGGTCAGCGTGAAGGTCATGAAGGCCATGGCGGAAGTCATGATCCAGAAGCTCCACATGTTCAGTATCTGATTGAACGGCTGCACCCGGCGCAGCTGCGGCATGGCGTAGGTAATTACCGCCAGCACCATCATCACGTAGGCGCCGTAGAACGCCAGGTGGCCGTGAGCGGCGGTGACCTGGGTGCCGTGGCTATAGTAGTTGACGAAGGACAGCGTGTGCATGAAGCCCCACACGCCGGCACCAAAGAAGGCCGTCGCTGCACTGCCAATCGTCCACAGCATCGCCGCCTTGTTGGGGTGGTTGCGACGCCCCCTCCAGAACATGTTGAAGGCGAACATCACCATGACAAAGAACGGCAATACTTCAAGGGTGGAGAAGATGCCACCGATGGGTTGCCAATAGCCGGGCGCACCGATCCAGTAGTAGTGGTGACCGGTACCCAGCAGCCCCGAGAACAGCGCCAGACCGACGATGACGTACAGCCACTTCTCGATGATTTCGCGATCCACACCGGTCATCTTGATCAGCAGGTAGGCCAGCAGGGACGCCATGATCAGTTCCCAGACCCCCTCGACCCAGATGTGCACGACCCACCACCAGTAAAGCTTGTCCAGCGCCAGGTTGCTCGGATTGAAGAAGGCAAACAGCCAGAACACCGCTGCCAGCCACAGCCCCAGCATCAGCACCATGTTGACCGCCGTCTTGCGCCCCTTGAGCAAGGTCATGCTGGTATTGAAAAGAAACATCAGGAAAGAAATGGTGATCAGCACCTTGACCCAGAACGGCTGTTCGAGAAATTCGCGCCCCTCATGGATCCCGAGCTGATAGCTGACCAGCGCGCCGACGCCGGCGATCACAAAGATGCCCAGCTGGATGTAGGCGATCATCGGGCTATGAATCTCCCGCTCGGCCTCCTCGGGCATCAGGAAATAGGTACAACCCATGAAACCGATCAGCAGCCAGACGATCAGCAGGTTGGTATGGCTCATGCGGATGATATTGAAGGGCATGAACTCTGCCCAGAAATTCGGCAGGACATAGACGGTGGCAGCCAGCAACCCGAAGACGATTTGCAGCGCGAAGAGCAACATCGCGACGGCAAAGAAGGGATAGGCCACCCGTTGTGTTTCATATTTCATCGGTACGATGCTCCTGTTTACGTGAGCCCTTGATGTAGGTGGTCAATCAGCCGGCCTTGTTCGGTGGCCAACCCTGGGTGTCGATGGAATCAGTCCACTGGAAGAAATCGTTCAAAGAGTTCAGCTCTTCTTCGCTCAGGTCGAACTGTGGCATCGTACGGCGCCCAGGCACATTGAGCGGCTGAGCATTCATCCAGGCCTTCAGGCCTGCGCGGGCGGCATCAGGATTCTCACGCCCGCCATAGCGATGCCATACGTTGCCAATCTCGGGGGCGAAGTAGGCACCCTCGCCGAGCAAGCTGTGACAGTTGATGCAGCTATGCTTCTCCCAGACTTCCTTGCCGTGCTTCACGGAGTCGGTCAGCGTCTCCTCGTTGGTGGATACTGTTTTCATGTACCAGTGGCTGTGGCCCGTCAACGCGGCGAACAGCAGGAAGAAAAACAGCGACCCGCCAAAGAAGATATTGCGAGCCGCCGACTTGGTAAGACCTTCGGCCATTTGGTTTCCCTCCTATCATTAGGTAACGCTGCAAAGCGGGCTTTTAGCGGCATGATCAGGCACACCGTTAACATGCATAAGAAATACGACTTAGAGGCTATCCCACAGCCTCACCCTGGTCAATCACCTGGACAGCATCTCGCTTTAGCCTAAGCTGTTGGATAGCTCTTTTCGCTTCCATCCATGACCTCCATCAATTTACTTGTACATGAAGGATAGGCACTATTTGGACTATCAGCCTAGCTCAATGCATTTGACTAGGCTTTTCCATGACCAAAAAGAAGCATTTTGGAGATGAGTTATGAGAACCCTGACCACTGCAGTATTGCTGAGTTGCGCCGCCTTCAGCCTGGGCGCCCAAGCCGCGGGCGATGCGGAAGCCGGCGCCGAAAAGAACACCACCTGCGTCGCCTGCCACGGCAATGACGGCAAGGGCCTGGCGCCCATCTACCCTAATATCGGCGGACAGCCTGCCGAGTATCTGGAGAGCTCCTTAAAAGCCTATCGCGACGGTCAGCGCAGCGGTGGCATGTCAATGCTGATGACGCCGATGGCCCAGCCACTCTCCGATGAGGACATCGCCGACCTCGCTGCCTACTACAGCCAGCAGGAGCCCTGACAGCAAGTGCCACGCACGTAAAACGGCCTGCCCGAGGGCAGGCCTTCGTCAAGACAGCCTGACTCACCGGCCATGCTGCTCACCATCTGACAAAGGCACTCACAGCCGTTTTCCAGGCGCTCGGCGCATGTTCGCAAGCGAGTATCCGTCGCTACATCCCCCGTCCTGAAGGCATGGCTCATGATCTTCACATCCCAATTCTTTCGCCACATCCAGACCGCAGTGACCATCATGCTGCTGTGGTGCCTCGCTCTGCCCGCTCTGGCCATTGAGCTTGACCAGGTCAGGCACGGCTTTCCCTCGGCACAGCGCCTTGTCGCAGCGGAGTCCGAGCTGCCGGTTCAAGCGGTCATGAACGGCGATGAGGTGCTGGGCTATGTCTTCGAAAGCGTGGATATCGCGCCGATTCCCGCCTACTCCGGCAAGCCGGTCAACCTGCTGGTGGGCATTGATCCCACGGGCAAGCTGGTGCAAGCGGACGTGCTCGACCACGACGAGCCGATCATGCTAGTAGGCATCCCCGAAGAAAAGCTGCAGAATTTCGCCAGCGCCCATACCAATTTCAGCGTCAGGGACAATCCCAAGATCGGCGACAACCTGGACGCCATTTCCGGCGCCACGGTGACGGTAATCGTGGTCAACGACACCATCATGCGCTCCGCTCGCCAGGTTGCCGCCAGCCTGGGCATCATCGAAGATCCCTCCGCACAGCCGCCGGCCACGGTCAAGACCGATGTCTTCACCCAGGAAGACTGGCAGACCCTGACCGGCGACGGCAGCATCCGCCGGCTACACCTTACCCATGGGGAGGTGGATGAGGCCTTCGTCGGCACCGCGGCAGAAAACTACCTGCGCGGCACGCCACAGCCTGCGGACAAGACCTTCATCGATCTCTATTACACCTACCTGAACGCGCCGACCATTGGTCGCAACCTGCTGGGCGATACCGGCTACGAGCAGCTGATGGAGGAGCTTGGCGAGAACGAGCACGCCATCGGCGTGATGGGCCGCGGCGACTACTCCTTCAAGGGCTCGGGCTATGTGCGCGGCGGCATCTTCGACCGCATCGAGCTGAGTCAGGGTGGCAATACCATCAGCTTCCAAGACCGCGATCATATCCGCCTGGGTAATCTGGCTATCGAGGGCGCGCCAGCGCTCAACGAGCGCGATATTTTCATCATTCGCCAGGAGGCCAGTTTCGATCCGGGCAGGCCCTGGCAGCTGGATTTGCTGGTGCGTCGCGCATCGGGCCCGCTGGATACCGAGTTCAGCCGCTTCAGCGCCGACTACAGCATTCCCGAGGCCTACATTGAGCGTCCCGAACCGGTAGTGGAACGACCCATCTGGGTGCAGGTGTGGTACGAAAAGGCCTTCCAGATCGCCGTGCTCGGCGCGGGACTGTTCGTGCTCACCGGGGTCATGCTGTTCCAGGACGTGCTGGTACGCTACCCGCGCATCCTCGAACCGCTGCGCATCGGCTTTTTGGTCTACACCCTGGTCTTCATCGGCTGGTATGCACTGGCCCAGCTCTCGGTGGTTAATATCCTGACTTTCACCCACTCGCTGATCACCGAATTCAGCTGGTCCTCCTTCATGATCGACCCGCTGCTGTTCATTCTCTGGTCCTTTGTCGCGGTCAGCCTGCTGCTGTGGGGACGTGGCGTTTACTGCGGCTGGCTGTGCCCCTTCGGTGCCCTGCAAGACCTGGTCAACAAGGCGGCTCGAAAGCTGGGAGTCATTCAGATCGAGGTGCCCTTCGGTCTGCATGAGCGGCTGTGGGCCATCAAGTACATCATCCTGCTGGTGCTGTTCGCCATTTCGCTCAACTCGCTGGGCACCGCCGAACGCTATGCCGAGGTGGAGCCCTTCAAGACCGCCATCACCCTGCGCTTCCAGCGCGAATGGCCCTTCGTGCTCTATGCCCTGGGACTCGTCGCCGTTTCCGCATTCAATCACAAGTTCTACTGCCGCTATGTCTGCCCGCTGGGCGCCGGCCTGGCGATTCCTGCGCGGCTGCGCCTGTTCGACTGGCTCAAGCGCCATCGCGGCAGCTGCGGCACGCCTTGCCAGATTTGTGCCAATGAGTGCGAGGTCAAAGCCATTCATCCGGATGGCCGCATCAATGCCAACGAGTGCCACTACTGCCTCGACTGCCAGGTGCTGTACTGGGACGACCAGCGCTGCCCGCCGATGATCAAGCGCCGCAAGCGCTACGAGAAAGCGGCACGGGTTTCTGGCACCGGCAACCCTCAGCCCTTCGACCCCGCAGCATCCGGCGCACAGGGCGCCTCGCTGCAACGCATCCCGACCCACAATGAGGAATGAGCCATGAGTGACGACAGCAAAAATGCACCGAAGAACATTGAACGCCGCCACTTTCTGCGCAATACCGGCGTCGTCGGCGTCGCCGGTGCAGGACTTGCCGGTGGCTTCGGCAGCGCCGCAGCGCTGCTGCAAAGCCAGAAGGCTCGGGCGGCCAGCGAAAGCAGCGAAGTCGCCATCGCTCCGGGCGAGCTCGATGAATACTATGGCTTCTGGAGCGGTGGCCACCAGGGGGAGGTCCGGGTACTGGGCATCCCCTCCATGCGCGAGCTGATGCGCATCCCGGTGTTCAACGTCGACAGCGCCACCGGCTGGGGTATCACCAACGAGTCCAAGCGCATCCTGGGCGACTCAGCGAAGTTCCTCAACGGCGACGCCCACCACCCGCACATCTCGATGACCGACGGCCGCTATGACGGCAAGTATCTGTTCATCAACGACAAGGCCAACACCCGGGTGGCGCGTATTCGTCTCGACATCATGAAGACGGACAAGATCACCACCATCCCCAACGTTCAGGCGATCCACGGCCTGCGCCTGCAAAAGGTGCCGCACACCAAGTACGTGTTCGCCAACGCCGAGTACTTCATTCCTCATCCCAACGATGGGCAGAACATGGAGGATCCCGAGAACCACTACACCATGTTCAACGCCCTCGACGCGGAGAGCATGGAGGTGGCCTGGCAGGTGATCGTCGACGGCAACCTGGACAATACCGACGCCGATTACACCGGCCGCTTCGCCGCCTCGACCTGCTACAACTCGGAAAAAGGTCTCACCCTGGCGGATACCATGCGCGCCGAGCGCGACTGGGTGGTGGTGTTCGACGTACACGCTATCGAGAAGGCGGTAGAAGCCGGCGACTTCAAAACCCTGGGTGATTCTGAGGTGCCAGTGGTAGACGGCCGCAAGGGTTCGAAGCTGACCCGCTACATTCCGGTGCCCAAGAACCCCCACGGTCTCAATACCTCACCGGACGGCAAGTACTTCATCGCCAACGGCAAGCTTTCCCCCACCTGCTCGGTCATCGCCATCGACAAGCTGCCGGACGTCTTCGATGACGCCATCGAGCCTCGCGATGCCGTGGTCGGCGAGCCCGAGCTGGGCCTGGGGCCGCTGCACACCACCTTCGACGGTCGCGGCAACGCCTACACCACGCTGTTCATCGACAGCCAGATCGCCAAGTGGAATATCGAGGACGCCATTCGCAACTACGACGGGGAAGACGTCAACTACCTGCGCCAGAAGCTCGATGTGCACTACCAGCCAGGGCATAACCACGCCAGCCTGACTGAATCCCGGGATGCGGACGGCAAATGGCTGGTGGTGCTGTCCAAGTTCTCCAAGGACCGTTTCCTGCCGGTGGGTCCGCTGCACCCCGAGAACGACCAGCTAATCGACATCTCCGGCGAGGAGATGAAGCTGGTGCACGACGGCCCGGCCTTCGCCGAGCCCCACGACTGTATCCTGCTGCGCGCCGATCAGCTCACCCCGAACCGGGTCTGGACGCGTGACGACCCCTTCTTCGCCGAGACCGTCGCCATGGCCGAGGCCGACGGCATCACTCTGGAGCGCGACAACAAGGTCATCCGTGACGGCAACAAGGTGCGGGTCTACATGACTTCGGTGGCGCCGCAGTTCAACCTCACCGAGTTCAAGGTCAAGCAGGGCGACGAGGTCACGGTGACCGTCACCAACCTGGACCAGATCGAGGACCTGACCCACGGCTTCTGCATGGTCAACCACGGCGTCTCCATGGAAATCTCGCCGCAGCAGACCGCAAGCGTGACCTTTACCGCGGACAAGCCCGGCGTGCACTGGTACTACTGCAACTGGTTCTGCCACGCCATGCATATGGAGATGACCGGGCGGATGCTGGTCGAATCTGCTTAAAGGAGAATAAATGGCTGCGCTGCTCAGTCACTGCGTTGCGTGGTGCTTCTCCGAAGGAAACAGGGCCGGAGTTTTCTTCGGCCTTGAAATGAGCTTACGAATTCACCGGCATAAGGCTCGGGGCAGGTCGCAGCGAAGGTCTTTTGCCATGGATGGCAAAAGTAGCGCCCAGGGTTGGGTTTACAGCGCCTTCGCAAAGGCCTGCTCCGAGCCGATTCCTATTTCTCTCCAGCCCAGGAGCGCCATGCGCTACTGTTTTTCAGCTCTACTGTTTTTTAGCCTCTCAGCTCCCGGCTGGGCAGCGGAATATCGGGCCAGCCCCGACGAGCCGCTGCAGGCACAGATCGAACGCACCCAGGCCGGAGATCGGCTGACCCTCGCGCCGGGGCGCTACCCCGGCGCGATCAGCATCAGTCACTCCCTGGAAATTCACGGCGAAGGCCAGGCGGTAATCGACGGTCAGGGCCAGGGACACACGGTCATCGTCGATGCCCCGAACGTGACGCTGCAAGGCCTGAAGATCGTCAACTGGGGCAAGAACCTTACCAACCTGGACTCCGGCATCTTTATCAACGAGAGCGCCACGGGCAGCATTATCCACAACAATCGGCTCGAAGGGCCGGGCTTTGGTATCTGGCTGGATGCGGTCACGGATGTCGATGTGAACGACAACGTGATTCGCGGCGATGCCGAGCTGCGCTCCCAGGACCGCGGTAACGGCATCCATCTGTTCAACGTGCGCAACGTGCGAATCGAAGGCAACGACATCGCCCGCACCCGCGATGGCATCTATATCGACAACAGCAGCCAGAGCTTCTTGAACCGCAACGAACTTCACGACCTTCGCTACGGCATCCACTACATGTATGCCTATGACAACCATCTGGAAGGCAACCTGACCTTTGACACCCGCACCGGCTACGCGCTGATGCAGTCCAAGGGCCTGACGGTGCTCGACAACCGTTCGTTAAACGATGAGAACTACGGCATCCTGATGAACAACATCACCGGCTCGCTGATTCGCGGCAATCGCATCGAGGGCATCCGTCAGCCAGTCAACGCGCGCGGTGAAGGCAGGCTCAGCGGCGGCGACGGCAAGGCCATCTTCGTCTACAACTCCCAGTTCAACGAGTTTCTTGACAACCGCTTCGAAGCCAGCGATATCGGCATTCACCTCACCGCGGGCTCGGAAGACAACGCCCTGCTCGGCAATGCCTTCGTCGGCAATCGACGCCAGGTCAAGTATGTGGCCACGCGCACCCAGGAGTGGTCGAAAGAGGGGCGCGGCAACTACTGGAGCGACTACCTGGGCTGGGACCTGGACAACGACGGCATCGGAGATACCGCCTACGAGCCTAACGATGCCATGGATCGCCTGCTGTGGCGCTACCCTGCCGCGCGCGTGCTGATGAACAGCCCGGCGGTGCTGGCCCTGCGCTGGGCACAGCGCCAGTTTCCCGTATTTCGCTCCCAGGGCGTGAAAGACAGCGCGCCGCTGATGGTCGATCCTGCCCACGACAAGCTCGGCCACGACAAGGCAGACACATGAGTCAGATAATCACCTTCGACAACGTGACCAGGCGCTATGGCGAGGTGACCAGTCTTCACGCGCTTGATCTCGAGGTTCACGAAGGCGAGGTGCTGGCCCTGCTCGGCCATAACGGCGCCGGCAAGACCACGGCCATGAAGCTGATTCTTGGGCTGGTAGCCCCCAGCGAGGGCAGGCTTGAGGTGTTCGGCGCCGCCCCCCATGGTGCCCAGGCCGATCGTCTGCGCCAGCGCCTAGGCTTTCTGCCCGAGAACGTCGGCTTCTACGAACAGCTCAGCGGCCGTGAAGTGCTCGATTACTTCGCCCGGCTCAAGCGCGTCGACCGCCGCCAGGTCGACGATCTGCTCGAGCAGGTTGGACTGGGCGAGGCCTCCCGGCGTCGCGTCAAGACTTATTCCAAGGGCATGCGCCAGCGTCTGGGACTGGCCCAGGCGCTGCTCGGCGAACCGCAGCTGCTGCTGCTCGACGAGCCCACCACCGGCCTCGATCCGGCGGCCACCCGCGATATCTACACCACGGTCAAGACGCTGCGCGATCAGGGTTGCACCGTGCTACTGTCGTCCCACGTCTTGCCCGGAGTCGAGCCTTACATCGACCGCGCGCTGATCCTGGGCGCCGGTCGCCGCCTGGCCCTGGGCAGCCTCGACGAGCTTCGCCACCAGGCGGAACTGCCGCTGACCATTCGTGCCAGAGGCGACTGGCCAGCCGACGCGCCCGCACTCGATATCCCCGAAGCCGGCGACACGCCCCGGCAGATCAACAACCATGCCTGCGAGTTCCAGGTGCACCCCTCGAACAAGATGGCAGTGCTGCGCCGCCTGGCGACAACCTCTGGGGTCGAAGATATCGAACTGCTTCCTCCGACGTTGGAGCACCTCTACGCGCACTTCTCTTCCACCCTGTCATCTCGAGGCCTGTCATGAACGCCATACTGACCGTCGCCCGCAAGGAGTTCCAGGACGGCCTGCGCAACCGCTGGGTGCTGGCCATCACTCTGGTACTGGCCATGATGGCGGTAGGCATCGCCTACTTCGGCGCCGCCGCCAGCGGCAGCCTTGGCTTCATGTCATTGGCCACCACCGTGGTCAGCCTGTCGACCCTGGCGGTGTTCCTGATTCCGCTGATCGCTCTGCTGCTGGCCTATGACGCCATCGTCGGCGAACAGGAAGCCGGCACCCTGCTGCTGCTGCTCACCTATCCCCTGAGCCGCTCGGCGCTGCTGCTGGGCAAGTTTCTCGGCCACGGCCTGATTCTCGGCGTCGCCACCACCCTGGGGTTTGGCATCGCCGGAGGCGCCATCGCCCTGGGCGGCTCTGAGGTCGACCTGATTGAACTCATCAGCAGCATCACCCTGCTGATCGTCAGCAGCATCCTGCTGGGCTGGGTATTCATCGCCTTCGCCTACCTGATCAGCGTATGGGTGGCGGAAAAGGCCCGCGCCGCCGGGCTCGCCCTGATCGTCTGGTTTCTGTTCGTGCTGGTCTTCGATCTGGCCCTGCTGGCGCTGCTGGTCGGCGCACGCCACGGCGGCGACTGGCTGCCCTATCTGCTGCTGCTGAATCCCACGGACTGCTTTCGGCTGATCAACCTTGCCGGCCTGGAAGCCGCCCAGGCTTATTCGGGGTTGACCGCCATCGCCAGGGACAGCGCCTTCCAGCCGGGCTGGCTGATGCTGATTCTTGCGGGCTGGATAGCAGCGCCTCTGGCACTGGCGCTGCTGCGCTTTCGACACCGTTCGGTATAGCTACCTAGATAACCAAGGACACTTATCATGCGACATCACTTCTTATCGTCCTTTTCACCACCCTTCTCCCTGCCTTTGGTGCTGCTTGTCGTGCTGTTCGGATTCGCCTTGACGGGCTGCAGCGAAGCGCCGGAACAGTCCGCCCTGGCAGCGCCGCAGCCTATCACCGACGGCGATGCCTGCCACGTGTGCGGCATGACCATCGTCAACTTCCCCGGCCCCAAGGGGCAGGCCTTCATGAGCGGCGACCACGAGGCGCTAAAATTCTGCTCGACCATGGACCTGTTCGCCTTCCTCAGGCAGCCGGAAAACGAGATCCAGATCAGCCACGCCTATGTGCATGATATCGGCAAGACTCCGTGGGAGGCTCCGGCGGACGATGCCTACATTCGCGCGGTAGATGCCTGGTATGTGGTCGGTCACGACCAGCCCGGTGCCATGGGACACACTCTGGCGTCTTTCGCCGAGCAGGGTCAGGCCAAGGACTTCAGCGACGAGCACGGCGGCGAGGTCATTCGCTTCGAGGATATCGATCTGGAACTGTTGGGAAGGCTGGGGCGCGGCGAGATGGGTGAGCATCACGCCGAGTGACAAGAATGACGGAATGTTGAAAAGTCACCACCAGAACCAGCCGTGGCTCCCCGCCACGGCGCCGGCCACAGTGACTAGGCTGATGGTCAACAGCCCCCAGTGAAGCCGGTGTATGAAACGGAAGGTCGAGTGCGGTGCTCTGGTGGCCCGCCGGTGAAACCAGCGATGCAAGAATAGCGGTTCGAACACAAACAGCATCAGGGTGAATATCAGCCACACCGCGATCATGGCGTGTATCCACCAGTAAGACAGCAGCCACAGGCGCTGCCAGCCCAGCAGATGCAGCATGTAGAAGCCGCTGGCGCCGGCCAGCAGCGTGGTGATGCGTGACTGCCAGGCGAAGCGCGCCTCCACCTGCTCAAAAAAGGCGACGGCCTCGTCGGGCGCCTTGAAACGCTTCACGGCGGGCAGCAGCACCGTGGTGACCATGGCCACGCCGCCGATCCACAGCACCACGGCCAGCACATGCACGACCCGGGCCAGGGCGAATTCCGTCATTGTTCGTTCGCCCTAGCCAAGGCTCAGCACTTCACCCTGGGTATCAAAGGCGAGAAAGCGCTCCACATTGCCCATCTTCAGCGCCTCGACCATGCGTTCAAGATGCGGCTCCACATCGGCGGTGCCCTCCGGGTCGGCCAGCGCCGCCACGAAGGCCACGTCCCACTCCATGCCCGTTTCCCGCGCCTCGTCGGCCAGCGCAGCCATGTCGGTGAGCTCATCGGGGCGCTTGTCGACGCACAGCGCCGGCGTCAATACGCCGCCCTCGCCCTGCTCGAAGCGGCGCCGCTGCTCGGCACTGGGTTCATCGGGCAGCTCGGCGCGCGCAAACACGAACAGCAGCCGCTGGGGCTCGGGCTGGCGACGCGCCTCGTCGAGCAGTTCATTGAAACTTCTGATGGCCATGGGATCTCCTGATGGCGATTTCCTCTGATGGCTAGAGGGTAACCGTCCCTTGCTCCAGGAGAAAGCACCAGCGCTTGTAAAGAACCCCTCGGGCAGCGAGCGGGTTAGCTCACGATAACCACATGGCAGGAGGCGACGTGCAGTACACGGTGGGAGACACTGCCCATGACCAGGTTTTTGATGTTGCTGTTGCCGCGGCTTCCCATCACCACGGCATCAACACCCAAGCGCTGCGCTTCCGATATGATGGTCTCCGCCGGCTTTCCCGCTCGAACGATAGGCTGCGCCTGCTTGTTGTCGAGCCCGGCCTGCTGACACGCCTGTTCAATGACAGCCAGCCCCGCCGGCTGCACGATTTCCTCGGCATTGGCCGCGACAATTCCAGCCGCCCGGCCCATGGCATCCTCGGCAAGCGGCGGCTCCTGGACATTGATCAGGTACAGCCCCCCCTCATCAGCAGCAACCAAGTGGGCAGCCAGCTTTAGCGCTGCGCAGGACTGCTCTGAGCCGTCGATGGGCACCAGAATCGACTTATACATGCTCGTCTCCTAAGTATTAAGAATACCGATGATTCATGCCTACCCGTCAATCTAGCGTAACGGCGGCAGCCCTGCCTGATCTGAATCAATGTTGTTGAGTCAGGGTACCAGCGGGTTCATGCCGGCGAGCGACAGGCACGATCATCATGAAGACGTCGTCGACCCGGCCTTGGCCAGATTCTCCACCCACCCCCGCATGGTGTCGTTCATCGCCGGATTGGGCGCTTCGAGAAAGGAGATAGCAAAGCGGTCTTCAAGCTCACACACGCCGATCGATCGGGGGCGAGGCGCCATGGCCAGGGGATTGGGCAGCTTGAGGCCGAAGCAGAACACCAGGTGCTTGGCGGCGAGGATGTCTTCGGCAATCTCACCGTCGGGCAGCGAGCTGGTGTGCGCATGGTGATCAAACTCTGCGATCAAACACGCCCGCGGATCCGCCTCCACCTGGTCACGAAAATAGCCGATGACCTCATCAACCGACCCAAGGCTCGTGTCGGTCTTGAGCAGATCCAGATGGTGCGTGGGGTACTTGTCCATGAAATTTGTGTACTGCATGGGACTCTTCTCCAGAGTGCTTCAGGCCACGCTGGGCCCGAAGAAACGTTCGCTGAACTTCACGTACCAGGCCGCGGACTGTACCTGGATGATATAGGCCACGGCGATCAGCAGCGCCGCATCGGCGCCGGCCTCGCCGAAAGCGTTCATGGCCAGCGCCAAGGCAATCGACAGGTTGCGCATCACCGTGCCGTAGACCAGCGCGATGGCATCACCCCGGGGCAGCAGCCGTCGTGCCACGATGGTGCTGAAAACAAAATTGAAGAGGTAAAGCACCAGCAGCGGCACGAGAATATCGAGCAGCATTTCAGGTTTTGCCACCAGCGTCGCGCCTTTCAGGGCAATCGCCACGAACACGATCCCCAGCACGCCCAGGGTCGACAGCGGCGGAAAGCGCGGCGCCCAGTCTTTCTGGTAGCCCTGCTGGCCGTGGCGACGAATCAGATAGGACTGCGTAAGCTGGCCGGCCAGCATGGGCAGGAAGACGACCAGGGCGATCTGCAGGAAGACAGACGCCAGATTGACCGGCACCGTCGCCCCCATCAGCCACTGCACATAGAAGGGTGTCGCCAGGGAGCCGAGGATCAGGCCCACCACGGTCATCTTGATCGCAGCAGCGAGATTGCCCTTGGCAAACCCGGTCCAGGCAATGGTCATGCCGCTGGTCGGCAGCAGCGAGGCCAGCAGCAGGCCCAACGCGAAATAGGGCTGCTCGGGAAACCACAGCCGGCCCAGAGCAAAGGCCACGAAGGGAATGATCGCGAAGTTGATCAGCTGGGCCAGCAGCTGCGCCTTGACATCGCCACCCTCGAGCAGCTTGCGCAGCTTGAGGTTGACCATCATCGGATAGACCATCAGCAGCGTCAGCGGCACGATCAGCGCCCGCAGCCAGTCGGTCGGGGCAAGCAAGCCGTAAACCAGCCCCAGCAGCATCGCCACCGGAATCGCCAAGGTCAGGTTGCTCGTCATGCGTGAAAGAAAATTCATCATCAAAGTGCCTTGATTAGCATTCCATTTTTTACAAGAGCCTTGCAGTAGACGGCCAGCCGTGGAAAAAGCCCGGGTGGCATAATCATCACCTTGGCCACGGTCAACCATGCGGCCAGTCAGTTTGTTTTTTAATATAATATGTTTTATAAGACTGTAAAAGGCATCGAATGATCATGCGACAAGACACCACGCTGGAAATCACCCGGCTTCGCGAGAGCGCGGACGAGGCGGGGCGACTGCTCAAGACGCTGGCCAACAGGGATCGCCTGCTGCTGCTGTGTCAACTGTCACAGGGCGAGCTGAACGTGGGCGAGCTACAGCAGCAGCTGGGTATCGAACAGCCCACGCTCTCACAGCAGCTGGCGGTATTGCGGCGCGAGAATCTGGTGACGACACGCCGCGATGGCAAACAGATCTACTATCGGATCAGCAGCGAGCGGGCCATGGCGGTGATCCAGACATTGTACGAACAGTTCTGCGTCTGATCGAGAATTCGTCGAAACGCCGCCTCGGTCCGCGGGAGGGGAAACATCAACATGACCCGCGTATTTCGTCTTCTGCTGGGTGGCCTCGTCGTCTTCCTGATCAGCCTGTGTGCTCAGGCGGAGATTCCCGACGCCGAAGTCGAGCGGGCGACACTACAGGAAACGCTGCAACTCGACGGGGTGATCGAGGCGGTGCAGCAGAGCACGGTCTCCGCCCAGACCTCGGGCCGAGTGATGCGCTTGCCCTTCGATGTGGACGACCGGGTGGCCGCCGGCGAGCTGATCGTGCAACTGGAGGACAGCGAACAGCGCGCCCGCCGCGACCAGGCCGAGGCCGGCCTCGAGGATGCCCAGGCGAGCCTGCGGGATGCTCGCCAGCGCTTTACCCGGGTGCAATCCCTGCGTCAGCGTAACCTGATCTCGCAGCAGGAATCCGACCAGGCGCGCAATGCGCTGACCAGTGCCCAAGCCGGAGTGAGCCGCGCCGGAGCCGCGCTTGCGGAGGCACGGGAACAGCTGGAATACACTCGGGTTCGGGCACCCTATAGCGGCATCCTGACCGAGCGCCACGTCGAGGTGGGGGAATCCGTCAGTCCCGGCCAGCCGCTGTTGTCCGGACTCTCGCTGGAAAAGCTGCGAGTGACGGTCGACCTGCCTCAGCGCTACGCCGGGCTGGCCAGATCTCAACGCCAGGCTCGGGTAACCCTGACGAACGGGCGCACTCTGAAGACCGGCGAGATGACCTTCTATCCCTATGCCAATGAGCAGACCCACACCTTTCGTCTGCGCCTGGCCCTGCCAAAGCCCGGCAACGATCTCTACCCGGGCATGCTGGTCAAGGTAGATGTACCGGTAGCCACCCGCGAGGCACTATGGATACCGGTCAGCGCGGTCTTCCATCACAGCGAGCTGACGGCGGTCTTCGTGCTGGATGACAAAGAGCGTCCTCGCCTGCGCCAGATCCGCACCGGCGTCGAGCGTGACGGGCGCCTCGAGGTGCTGGCGGGGCTTGACGAGGGCGAACGGGTGGCGACCACCCCGGACGCTCTGTTCGGTAGCGAGCGGCTCGGTGCCACCAGTAAGGGAACCAGGAATTGACCAGCTCGCTGCCTCCCGTCGGCCCCTCCGGCGCCATCGCCCGCGTCTTCCAGAATTCCCAGCTGACCCCGCTGCTGGCGCTGATGGCGATCCTGCTGGGCATCCTGT
>ERZ1032675.54-NODE-54-length-17996-cov-5.693495_pt1 | contig 17996 bp, 22 predicted proteins | sample MGYA00516694_ERZ1032675 | MGnify/ENA primary metagenome ERZ1032675 (study PRJEB33719, sample SAMN04261600) | wastewater metagenome | biome: rural village; feature: latrine urine exit; material: soil | place: El Salvador | collected 2013-01-14 ...
CGCCGTGGGCGTGCTCGCCGTGCGCGTGATCGCCATCGGCCGGCGCCACGCCGTGATCCCCGTGGCCCGTCATGCTCTGGAGCGCTGCCTGCAGGTTGCTCTCTGCATCGATGAGGAAGTTGGCGGAGACCACGACGGCTTCGCCCGCCGCGAGACCTTCCAGGATCTCGACCCGATCTCCCCCGCGGCGCCCCAGCGTGACCTCACGTGGTGCGAAGCGACCCGGGCCGTCCTGCACGAGCACGATCTGGCGCAAGCCGCTGTCGAGGATTGCCGAGCGCGGGACCGTCAGGACGGGCTGCGCCGACGGATCCTGCAGCTGCACGGTGCCGAACAGCCCGGGCCGCAGGTGGCCGCCCGGATTGGGAAGGGCGACCCGGACATCCACCGTGCGGGTCTGGGCATCGAGCACCGGCTGGACGAACGTCACCTCGCCATCGAAGGTGTCGCCCGGCAGGGCCACGGACTCGAAGCGGGCGGGTTGCCCCACCGTGATGTTGGCGGCCTGGGCCGCAGGCACCTTGGCCACGAGCCAGACCGTTGACAGATCGGCCAGGCGCAGAACCGTCTCGCCAGGCTCAAACCGGGCCCCCTGGACGATGGCTTTCTCGGTCACCACGCCGTCCACGGGGGAGGTCAGGATCATGTTGTGGGTTCCTGAGCCGCCGTGGCCAATCTGCACGTCCTGGATTTCCCAGTTGCGCAACCGCGTCCGGGCCGCATCGCGCAGCCTGGCCATGGAGGCCGCGCCGGCCGGATCCGACTCCGCGAGTTTGCGCGTTGTTTCATCAGCCAGCCGGTATTCCTGCTGCGCGGCCGCCAGCTGGGGGCTGTAGACGGCCAGCAGGGGCTGACCGGCGCGCACCCGCATGCCGGTCTGATTGGCATAGAGGCGCTCCACCCATCCCTCGAAGCGTGGGGCGACCGCGTACTGTCGGGTTTCGTCAACCTCGATGGTGCCGCTGGTGCGCACCTGGACCACCAGGGGGCCGCTTCGGACCGCTTCCGTGCGCACCCCCAGCGACTGGACGCGGTCTGGGGACATCACCACGGTGCCCGGCGTGGAGGGCGGAGCCTCGCCGGCATACACCGGCACATAGTCCATCCCCATGGAATCCTTCTTGGGAACAGGCGAGGTGTCCGCCAGCCCCATCGGATTGCGGTAGTAGAGGATCTCGCGCTCGGCGGCCGATGCCGCAGCCCCACTCTCCGCTGGATCCGGCGTGCCGGAGCGGCCCGCAATGAAGCCGATGGCCATCGCTGCCAGCGCGGCGGCGATCGCCAGTGATAGACCATTGGCACGGCTCACGGCATTTCTCCTTCGATGGCGCGCACGGCGGCGGCGCCCGTCAATTCGTCTCGCAAAGCATCGATCCTCCCCAGGTCGGCGCCCTGCCACTCGTTCAGGGCTTCGAGCAGGGTGCTGAAGTCGACCTCGCCGACCTGATAACTGGCCAACGCGGACTGATAAGTGGCGTCCGCCTGTGGCATCAGGCGGTTTTCGATCAGCAGGCGGCGCTCACGGGCGCTCTGCCATTGGGCCCAGGCCGAGGCTCCGCGCCCCTGCAGCGCGTGCTGGGCCTGGTCGGCGCGCACCAGCGCGGCGTCGTGGAGCAGGCGCGCTTCGCGTTCGCGTTCGCGCCGGGCCCGTTGCTGGAACGGAATCTCGACTTCCACCATGAGCTCGGTGCTTTCAACTCCGTTGCCCAGCTGCATCGCCCCTACGCCCAAGGTGACATCAGGAAATCGGTTGCGTCTTTGCAATATCGAACTTGCCCTGGCGGCTTCGGCGATCTCGCGCTGGGATTCCACCGCCGGATGCGTATCCAGGCGTTCCAGGACCGTGTCGAGCTCCGGGCTCAGCACGTGCATCGCGGGAATTTCAGCCGGCGGGGCCAGCGGGGCATTGGGTTCACGGCCGAGCAGCGCGTTGAGCTCAGCGATTGCCACATGTTTGGCGGCGGTCCGCTCAATCCGCTCGCGCTGGAGCGTGGTCTGTTCGACCTGGGCTCGGATGGCGTCCTGTTGGGCTGTTCGACCCAGCGCGTACCGCACCCCTGCCATTTCCTCGATCTGGCGGAGGAGGGCGATGCGGCGATCCAGCACGGCCACCGCTTCGTCCGCATGCCAGTACCGCACGTAGGCTGCTTCCGCGTCGGCCATCAGATCCCGCGCGGCGGCGCCGCGGGCCAGGTTCGCCGCGACCGCCTCGTGGCGTGCCGCGGTGCGCGCCAGCTCTCGCTTCCCCCAGAGCGGAAAGCGTTGTCGCAGCGCGTAGTCGATTTCCCGTCCCCCATCGGCACGACGCCACGGCGCGTCAGGTCCGCGAAAGGTGACGGATGCCGACGGGTCGGGCAGGGCACCGGCAGGTTGGATGCGAGCTTCGGCCGCCTCGGCCTCCAGTCCGAGCGCCCGAAGTTCCGGGTTCCGTTCAATCAACCAGGTGCGCACCGATTCCACGGTTTGACCAGGAATCGGCTCAGCTGCCGTTGCCGTCAGTGCGAGCACCCACAGCGTGCCGGCAAGGGCCACCCAGAGCCAACGAGCATATGGTGCCTGCATCGGGAACTCCCTCAATGGGTAGAGAACGGCTCGGTCGTTCCGTCACGCCGGACGAGCTCGACAGTGAAGGGTTCCCGCTGGCCGTTGGGCGCTTCCATTCCGGGCGACCCCATCGGCATGCCCGCCAGTACCAAGCCGACCGCATCCGGCTTCTCCCGTAGCAGCCGCTTGATGTCCTCGGCAGGCACATGGCCTTCCACCAGGTACCCGCCGATCTCGGTGGTGTGGCAGGAGCCCTTGGCGTAGGGAACTCCCAGGCGTTCCTTTACGGGGCCGAGGTCCTGCATGTCATGGACCTCGACTTCGAACCCGGCATGTTGCATGTGCTCCACCCAGGCGCCGCAGCAGCCGCACCAGGGCGTTTTGTGAACGACCATCACCGGAAGCTGTGAGATGTCGACTGTCCGGTCCACGTCCACGCCGACGGTCGCAGGCGCATTCGAGCCCGACGCGGTCGTAAGCGTCGTCGGCGCGGCCTCGTTGGAGCAGGCCACCACCGAAAACAGGGCCAATACCAGCCATGGCGTGAAGCGGATAATCCGGATATTCATGAGTTCTCCCAAGAACCAAAGGTGTCTACTGATACGGGCTGAGAAGGCCGAGCACGGATACGATCACCAGGACAAAAAGGGCGCCCAGTCCCTCAATTCCGATGCTCCATTGCAGCCGTCGCCGCGGACGCACAGGCCCGAATTCCTTCCAATCCAGTCGGGGCACCAGCCACCACCGGTGCAACGCCGCCAGCACAAGCATTGCGCCAAAGAGCGCGAGCTTGAGCGCCATCAGCCGCCCGTAGCTCCCCTCGAAAAGCATCGTCCCGGACCAGCCGAGAAGATCCGCGTAATGGAAGGCCCCCGACGCCGCCAACAGGCCAACGATCAGGGATCCAGGCAGGGCAAATGCATGCAGGAGCGACTTGGTCTCCCTGCCAGCGGCGGCATGTCGGGTCACAAGCAATCCCAGCAGCGCTGCGATGGCTCCAAGCCAGGCTCCGGCGGCCAGAAGATGGACGACTCCCGCGACCAGGCGCGCGCTTCCCGCGGCGCCATCTCCAGCGGCGGCGTGGCCGTTCCAGGCGAGTGTCGCCAGCGCAATGCCGGCAAACAGGCTGACCCTCCGGACAGGCAGCGCGTTGCGGACCAGGCGCTGTCCAGCGAGCGTCCATACCACCAGCAGCAGCGCTACCAGGCGGACGAGCGTGGCCCGACCTGCCGCGGTATCCAGCAGATACCAGCGGAAGTCATCGAGCACCAGCTCCGATGCGCTCAACCCCAGGATGGCAGCCGGAGCTCGCACCACTTCGAGAGCCAGCAGGCCTACGCCCAACAAGCCTGCAGCCAGCAGAAGGATGCGTAACGGGGCACCAGGTGGATATGTCGAGTCCAGTCCAGCGTGGCGGAGCGCCCCGCGGGCATACCAGGCGTACAGAGGAATGCCGAACAGCAGCAGCAGGTCCAGATACTGAATAAACCGGAGTGCGTAATCGACAGCGAGGGCCATGGCAGCGGCCAATCACTCGACGGTGAACATGAAGTCACCCGTCGCCGGATGACCATCTTCGCCAACAACCCTCCAGCGCACCTGATAACGACCGGCATCAAGCGTGTGATGGGGGCTCACGCGCAGCGTGGTGCCGTCGTTGATCACCTCGATGGTCGCGTGGTAAGCAGCCGCGCTCGCCTGGCCGTCCATCCCGATTGGCTCCAGTTGCACCCTGGATCCGCGCTCGACCAGCCTTTCGCTGAAGACGAGGTCGATTTGGGTCACGGAACTGGCCACGGCGTCGACAGCAGGAGAAGAGTCGACGAGGGCGATGTGGGCCTGGGCGACGGTCGAAACCAGCAGGCCAGCGGCGAGGCTGATGCCCAAGGCCCAGGAGCGGGGGTTGAGAGTACGATTCATGGCGTCACCTGGCTTCGCCCCACGGTAGGAGGCAGGATTGGAAGGCCCCCGGCGGGGACCACCTTTCCAGCCTAGGGGGACGCCGCTGTCACCCCAGTGACCCATTCATTACTTTCCTGTCATCCATGCCGGGCCGCGGCAGCGCCTGGTCGCCAGCACCGTTCACCGCGCCACGGCCGCGGCGGGGATGACATGACACAAAAGTAATATTGGGGTCAGCGTCTGGACAGTCGCCGCAGCCTAGATTCATGCCTCCGCCTTGCCGTCCCGGGCGTAGCTTGTCGTCTGGGGGGTGCGGGTTGGAAGCGCAACGATTTGGAGATCCTGATGTCCCTTGGTACCCCTGATGTCGGCCTTCAAGGGCCGGCCTTTACCCGCCGCCGGTTCGTCCAAGGCCTGGCCGCAGGCGGCAGCCTGTTGGCATTGGGCGCGTGGCCCAGGCAAAGCTGGGCATTGCGCTCGCCAGGCCAACCCGAGGTGCTGGCAGGCACCCAGTTTGATCTGAGCATCGGCGAGACACTCGTCAATTACACCGGCAAGACCCGACCGGCCATTACCATCAATGGTTCAGTACCGGGTCCGATCCTGCGTTGGAAGGAAGGTACCCGGGTGCAGCTGCGGGTCCGCAACGACCTTCCGCTTGGGTCGATCCACGGTGGGGCCACATCGATCCACTGGCATGGAATCCTGTTGCCTTCCAACATGGATGGGGTCCCGGGCCTGAGCTTCGACGGCATCGATCGGGGGCAGAGCTTCCTGTACGAATTCGACGTTCGCCAGGGCGGTACCTACTGGTATCACAGCCACTCCGGGTTCCAGGAGCAGGGCGGGATGTACGGCCCGCTGATCATCGATCCGATTGACCCGGAGCCGTTCACCTATGACCGGGACTACGTCGTTTTCCTGTCGGACTGGACCGACATGGATCCCGCCCGGCTGTTTGACCGCCTGAAGAAATTCTCCGAGTACGACAATTATTACCAACGTACGGTCGGCGACTTCTTCCGGGACGTGCGCCAGGAAGGCCTGCGGGAAACACTGCGCGACAGGGGCGAGTGGGGGCGCATGCGCATGACGCCAACGGATCTCTCCGACGTCAACGCCCACACCTACACGTTCCTCATGAACGGGGTCACGGCGCTGGGTAACTGGACGGCGCTGTTCCGCCCGGGCGAGAAGATCCGCCTGCGCGTTATCAACGGTTCGGCGATGACCTATTTCGACGTGCGCATCCCGGGTCTCAAGATGACCGTGGTGGCCGTCGATGGCCAGTATGTGCATCCCTTGACTGTCGATGAGATCCGGCTGGGCGCCGCCGAGACGTTTGACGTGATCGTCGAGCCGTCGGGGCAGGATGCGTTCACCATCTTCGCCCAGGACAATGCGCGCACGGGCTATGTCAGCGGCACGCTGGCGGTCCGCGACGGCCTTCGGGCGCCTGTCCCGGCCGTCGATCCGCGTCCGCTTCTGACCATGGCGGACATGGGCCATGGCGATCATGGCGCGCATGGCGGTAGTCATGGGAGTTCTCCAGCAGCTGAACACGCCGGAACGGCACAGTCGCACCACGACCACGGCGGGCATGCGTCCCACGGCCACGCCGCCCGCGACGGTGGCGGTATGCAGCAACACCCGGACAGCGAAACCGACAATCCGCTGGTGGACATGCAGACCATGACGCCAGAGCCCAAGCTCGCCGATCCCGGCATCGGGCTGCGGGAAAATGGGCGCCATGTGGCTACGTATGCGGAACTCAGGAGCCTGTTTGATGATCCCGATGGACGCGAACCCGGACGTACGGTGGAACTTCACCTGACCGGCCACATGGAACGGTTCTCCTGGTCGTTTGATGGCATCCGATTCAACGATGCCGACCCGCTGCGGCTGACCTATGGCGAGCGCATGCGGATCGTGCTGGTCAACGACACCATGATGAGCCACCCCATCCACCTGCACGGCCTCTGGAGCGACCTTGAGGACGAGCAGGGCAACTTCCATTTGCGCAAGCACACGGTCGACATGCCGCCTGGCACGAAGCGAAGCTATCGCGTCCGGGCCGATGCACTGGGGCGTTGGGCGTACCACTGCCATTTGTTCTATCACATGGAAGCGGGGATGTTCCGCGAAGTGAGGGTAGAGGAATGAGGCCGGTGAAATCCGCACTGTGGCTTGCGCTGGTTGCCAGCCTGGCAGCCCCCATGGCGGCCAAGGCCCAGCAAGATCACGCTCACGAGCATTCCGACGTTCCACCGGTTGCCGAATCCAAAAGTACGGCCCGCGGTCACGCAGATCAGGGGGCCGCACACGCCGTGCCCGACGAAGCGGGGCATGACTCCGCACATCATCTGCATCATGGCGCTCATGCCCTGACACACGAGTCTGGCGACCCTGGCAATATCCATGATCAGCCGGATGTGGCCCACCCCCAGGAGGGCAGGCGGCCGAGTCACGAACCGCGCGATCCCATCCCAGCACTTACCGATGCCGACCGCGCCGCCGCGTTTCCAACCTTGAAGCCGCACCACCAACACGGTTCGAGTCGGCACTCTTTCTGGCTGTTGGACCAGTTCGAAACATCGGACACCAACGCCGGCACCGATCTCAGCTGGGAGGCCAGCGCATGGATGGGCAGCGACTTGCACCGTCTCTGGCTGCGCACCGAAGGCCATGCCCTGGACGGGACCGTTGAAAGTGGGCGGCTGGAGGTGCTCTACGGGCGTCCGGTCCGGCCATGGTGGGATCTGGTCGCGGGCATTCGTCAGGATTTCGGAGCTGGGCCGTCGCGAACCTGGGCCGCGTTCGGAGTGCAAGGGACGGCCCCTTATCTGTTCGAGGTGGAAGCGACCGGTTATATCGGCGAAAGGGGCCGCACGGCACTGAACGTTGAAGCCGAGTACGAGATGCTGCTCACCAACCGCCTGATCCTGACCTGGAAGGCGGAAGCCACCGCATTCGGCAAGTCCGACCCGGAACAGCTGGTGGGCTCCGGCCTGAGCACGGTGGAAGGCGGTCTGCGAATGCGCTACGAGATCCGTCGCCAGTTCGCGCCGTACATCGGTTTTGAGCGCGAATGGAGCCATGGACGCACCGCGGATTTGCGTGCAATGGCGGGTCAGCCGCGCAACGACAGCAAATGGGTTGTGGGGCTGAGGATCTGGTTCTGACGAACCTCACCGTGCGCGCCATGGCCTCCGCAACCGATGGCAGGATCAGTCACCGCCGCAGCTTTCGCCACAGATCCAAGGTCCGGCCCTTGAGGCCGGACCTTGAGTGTTGAAATCAGGCCGCGGACGCCATGGCCTCGCAGCTATCGGCACAGCGCCGGCAGATCTCCGCGCAGCGCTTCATCTGCTCGTCCTCGCCCATGGACTCGCAACTATCCGCGCATCGGCGGCATATCTCGGCGCAGGCATCACAGATTACGCCGTGCACGCTCGTACCACGCAACATTGCGTCGGCACTGGTCGCGCAGATGTCGGCGCAGGCAGCCAAGAGGCTGATGTGCTCCGGCGCGGCATGGTCGCCTCTCTTGGTCAGGCAGTAGTTGATGGTCTCCAGGCAAATCGCATGACACTGCGTACAGTTGTCGATGCACTCGTTCATTGCCTGGGGTCTGTCAGCGGCGGAATGGTGAGTCATGTGGATCTCCTTCTTCCTGACGGGCAAGAAATCGGCGTGCCCGCATCACCGCCCCCTTTTGAACGCAGTCAGTGGTTGTGAGATACCCCGGTCGCGCTGTCATGCTTTACAGCCTCGACCATCAACGGGTTGTTCACTTCGGCGGGGTGACAGCAACCCGTCCCGGGAGGATTTCCAGGCGGTTCCTGTAGCTGGCTCAGATCGCGGGTTTGATGCTCCTTCCCGGGGAGTCCCGACTCGCGCGAGTGGTCAGGCCTGGCGCTGCAACACCCGCCGTTCGTGCTGTGCGCTGTCGCCACGGACGGATCAGTCGCTTTGGCCGGGTGCTGCCCGGTCTCCCGGGCCGCTGCCGCGTCGGCTTCAAGTGGCGAAACAGGGGCGCTATCCCCGAGATGTTCCGCGTGGGGAATGCTGGCTGGCCCGGCAGAGGTTTCGCAGCAATCCCGGTCGCGTTCCCGCACCGTATACACGCCGATGGTCACAAGAAGGATCAGCAGAAAGGCCGCTGCGCCGAAGGTCGGAATCAGGCCTTCGAGCCAAGCCACCAGCGCCACCAGCAGCACAACGACCGCAGCGGTCTTGAGGCCACGAACAAACTGCGGACGGGGAGATCGCAGAAAGGGCGGTCGGGACAACGGGCGCACCTCATTGCATGAGGCCGAACGCGCTTCGGCACGGTGTAACCCATGCTAGCGGCGCCCATTGTCGTCCCGCTGACTCCAGCATTACATATTGGTAATGTTCGCGTCATGTGGGCGGCAGGCTCGCCCGGATACCGTTACCAGGCTGCTGCCAATGGACAATCCGCTCCCCCCGGGCCCGTCAATAAACATGAAACTGCTGGTCGTCGAAGACGAAAACAAAACCGCGGACTACGTCCGCCAGGGACTTATGGAGGCGGGCTTCGTGGTGGATCTGGCCCGCACCGGCCTGGATGGGCACCACATGGCGATGACGGAGACCTACGATCTCATCATCCTGGACGTGATGTTGCCCGACATTGATGGTCGCCGGATCCTGAGCGCGGTCCGGCACGCAGGCAACCAGGTGCCGGTACTGTTTTTGACCGCGCTTTCGGACGTGGATGATCGCGTCGAAGGGCTTGAACTCGGAGCGGACGACTACCTGGTCAAGCCGTTCGCTTTTGCCGAGCTATTGGCGCGGGTGCGTACCCTCTTGCGGCGCGGGGCGCTGCCCACACAGCATGACCGAATGCGGGTGATGGACCTGGAGCTTGATTTGCCCCGTCGACGCGCAATCCGGGCAGGCAAGCGGGTCAACCTGACCAACAAGGAATTTGCGCTATTGGAGTTGCTGGTGCGGCGGCAAGGGGAGGTGCTGCCTCGCTCGCTGATCGCGTCCCAGGTATGGGACATGAACTTTGATAGCGACACCAACGTCATCGACGTCGCAATACGGCGTTTGCGCGCGAAGATCGATGATGATTTCGAACCCAAGCTCATCCAGACGGTTCGTGGAATGGGTTACACGCTGGATGTCCCGGATGGGGAGTGAAGACCGGCGGTTGCTGCGGCGACCCGTGTCGCTAGCCTGGCGTGTCACCGGCTTGGTCGGCATCGCCATGCTGCTCGTCTTCCTGGTGTTCAACTGGATCAGCGTGAGATCCCTGGACCTGCATTTCGCAGAAATGGACGAGGAAGAGCTCGAGGTCATCTCCAGTTCCGTGATCAAGGCCCTGGGGGAGATGGCGCTGGAAGGCGACCAGGACGCGCTCGAGCGGGCCGTACGGGGTCATCACGGTGTCTATTACTATGTCGCCGACTCCGCAGGAACTACGCTGTACGCACCCGAAGATGGTCCCGACCTCCGGCGGTTTGTCGAGAACCAGCAGCCCCTTCGGCTGGAGTCGGGCCAGCGAATGACCGTGTGGGAGGAGGCAGGCCACCATTACCGGGGAGCCGTCCTTCGTGTTGGCGACGATCAGCGGTTGGGGGAGCGCTACACGATCGCTGTGGCCATGGACATTGGCGTGCACCTGGCATTCATCCGCGACTTCAAGCGCATCCAGAGCTGGACCGTACTTGTGGTCATGTGCCTTGCGATCCTCGTGGCGTGGATCGCGGTGCGTTGGGGGCACATCCCGATCCGGAAGGCCAATCAGAAGATCCGTGCGATTACGTCATCCCGCCTCCACGTCAGGCTCGACCCGGGAGAGGTTCCCATCGAGCTGGAAGAAACCATTTCTTCCTTCAACGCCATGTTGGGTCGGATCGAGGATGGCTATGCCCAGCTGGCAAACGTGTCAGCCGACATCGCCCACGAGTTGAGAACGCCGGTCACCAACCTGACAACGCAAACCGAGGTCGCTGTTGGCCAGGTCCGCCCAGCGGATGAGTACAGGGAAATCCTGTATTCCAACCTCGAGGAGCTGGGTCGCCTGAATCGCATGATCAACGACATGCTGTTCCTGGCACAGACCGAAAACTCCCCCGCAAACATCCGTGTCGAGGAACTGGATGTGGCCGAGACCATCCAGGGACTGTTCGAGTACTTCGATGCCTGGGTTGAAGATCGCGGCGTCTCGTTGCAGTTGCTGGGCACGGCGAGCCACGTCCATGCGGACAAGGAAATGCTCCGCAGGGCGCTGAGCAACCTGCTCTCCAATGCGATTCGCTATACGCCTGCCGGCAAGGCCGTGACGGTGCGCATCGAGCAGAGCACGGATGCCACGAGGATCTCTGTAGAAAATCCGGGTCCGAAGATCGATGCCAAAGACCTGTCGCACCTCTTCAGCCGCTTCTATCGGGCCGATCCTTCCAGGCAACACAAGGGCGATGGCGCCGGACTGGGGCTGGCCATCGTCAAGACCATTGTCGACGCACACGGGGGGGAGGTGTACGCAGAGTCGGATGACTCCTCGACCCGGTTCTGCATGGTTCTTCCGGTCTCGGATGGGAGGGGCGCATGAACCATGCGGCATTATATTGAAGGTGACGCGCTCTACGCCGATTTGCGCGAAGACATCGCGGCCGCCCGTTCCACCATCCGCATGGAGTTCTACATCTTCGCGGATGACGAGGCCGGAGGGCCGATCCTCGATCTCCTGGCCAGGGCCGCTGCGCGCGGGATAGGGGTCCGACTCCGCATCGATCCCGTCGGCTCCTGGGGCATGCTTTCCAGTACGCGGCTGGCCGCATTGCGCGCCGCAGGGGTCGAACTGCAGTGGAGCCGTCCATGGTCGTGGAGGCGGCCGTGGTCGTTCCATCGGCGCAACCACCGCAAATTGCTGATCGTGGACGACACGGCTGCCTACCTGGGCGGGTTCAACATCCATCGGGACAGTTCGGCCGCAGCCGTCGGCCCCGGGCGGTGGCGCGACACCCACCTCCGGTTCCAGGGTGAACTCGTGCAGGATGCCATTCGCCACTTCGATGCGTACCCGCGTGCGCCCTGGCCACCCGCCACGCACTCAGGCCGGACGCTGGTGCCTAACAGCAACTGGCGCTGTCGGCACGTATTGCACTGCGAGTTCACCGATGCGTTCCGCGCGGCGCGTCACCGGATCTGGTTGACTACTCCGTACTTCGTCCCGGACCGAAGCAGCCAGGCGGCCCTGCGCGATGCTGCCAGGCGAGGCCTGGACGTGCGCCTGCTGGTGCCAGGCAAAAGCGACGTTCCCATCACCCAGTGGGCCGCACACGCAGCCTATGCCAGCTTGCGGGCGGCGGGCGTACGGATCTGGGAGTACCAGCCCCGCGTCCTCCATGCGAAGACGATCCTGGTGGATGACGACTGGGCGACGGTGGGCACGGCGAACTTCGATTACCGCAGTTTCTTCGTCAACGATGAGCTCAATCTGTTCGAGCACGGCCCTTCGCTGAACGGGCAGCTCGCCGGGCAATTCGTGCGGGATCTGCGCGAAGCCGCGGAAGTCACCCCCGACTGGTTACAGCGCAGACCGTGGCACTCGCCGTTTACCCAACTGATCGGCTGGTGGGCCCGCCGCTGGCTCTGACTCTACGCATCACGCTGCCATGGCGCTACAGCTTTCGGCGCAGCGGCGACAGACTTCAGCGCAGCGCGCCATCTCGGAGTCGTTCATGGCGTCGCATGAATCTGCGCACTGGCGGCAGATCTCCGCGCAGGCACCGCACACGACGTCGTGAACGCTTGCGCCGCGCAGCATCGCATTGGCACTGGTGGCGCAGATATCGGCACACGTCGCCAGTAGCGCGATGTGTTCCGGCGCCGCGTGGTCGCCTGCTTTGGTCAGGCAGTAGTTGATGGTTTCCAGACAGATCGCGTGGCATTGCGTGCAGTTGTCGATGCACTCGTTCATGGCTTGGGACCGGTGGGCTGCGGAATGGTGAGTCATGTGATTCTCCTTCTTCCTGCAGGCGAGAGTCGGCGCGCCCGCAACACCGCCCCCTGTTGCTCCATCGGAGCAATATTGTGCAAATGGTTCGGTGGTGCCGTCGTGATGGCCCAGCTCGACGGTGTAGGGCTGTTGGCGCCCACTCTGTGCTTAGGGAACGCCTTGGCGCTCCGGGCTATCCGCTCAGCGCTTGGTCCGCGATGACCAGTGGATGTGAACAATCCGCCAACCGTCGGCGGTCTGCTTCAGCACCATCGTCTCGGTGCTCTGGAGGGTCAGTGGCTCGCCGTCGTTCTGGGCGTGCAGCTCGCTCTCGGTTCCGACCCATGCGAACTCGCCAGCGACTCGTGCACGCTGGCGAAGCAGCTGGCGATGGGCGTCTTTGAGGAAGGCTGCATCGCTGACTGCGTGATGGCCCATATATTCCTCGCGGCTGCGCTCGGCGCCTCCGGACTCCAGGATGAGGGCGTCGGCTGCGAGCAGGGCCTCCACCGTGGCCAGGTCGCCGCTGGACAGGGCGATGTTGAACCGCTCTGTCACCGCAACGGCGGCCGTTGCGACCGCTGGGACGTCCACATCCGCGGATGCCGCAGCGGCGGGGTGATGTTGTTCATGCGATGGTGTCGTCTGCGCCATCACGGGAGAAACGACGACCAGCGTCAGGGCGAGGGTGAGGGAGGTCGCTGCTGCGTTCATTTGCTGGACTCCAGGAGATCAATGGGTGCTCGCGTGGCCGTCACCAGCCACGGGCGTGGGTGCTGTTGGGGCGTGGTGACAGGTGGCGGTCCCGAAGGGCTGCGTGAGCCCGTGATTGCGACCTGCCGTCGTGCTTGGCCTGGTGATGCTCGTGGGCCGGTGCGGGGCGCTCACGCGGTCGGGCTCAGGGGTCGCGGAACAACGCGTGACAGGAATAGCAGGAGTTCAGCGTGTCGCCGATGGCCAGTGCCATTGCGGGAACGTCGTCCGCGCGGCTTGCGTTGATCATTGCTTCTAGCTGGTCGTGGAAGGCGCCGTCCATCGCCAGGAAGGCGGAGAGCTGGTCGCTGTTGCGGGGGAGTACATAGCTCCCGTCCTCGATCGCTGCCTCGGTGGCGTGCTTGGCCTCGTCCAGCTGATGGAGCTCATCCGCGATGTGGCTGACGACGCCATCACCAACTCCGCGCACGGCGTTCTCGAGGACCGTGGTCAGAAGCTCCATCTCGATCTGGACGACGTTGCGCTCGATCGCGTCTGTTTCGCCCTCCGCGGGTGTCTGGGTTGGGACGATTTCGGCCTGGTGCTGTGCAGGGGTCTCGGAGGTACAGCCCGCCGCGAGCAGCAGGGTCGAAATTGCCAGGAAGATCAAACGGGTCATGATGCGTTCCTCGGTTGACAACGGAGTGGCGCCCGCGAATCGACGCAAGGCGAGCGTACCGCATGCTAGCAGCACTATCCCGGCGCCTGTCCCGGGCCGGGACACACGACAGGATCGTGACGCTGTTGGTGATGTTCAGCGCCCTGCGGTTGCGCGCCTATCGGGATCGGGGCTGATCAAAAACCGGCATGTCGTCCGCTCAGCACGTCCAGGGTGGGGCAGGGTGTTCCGGCAGGAGCCTGGACACACCTGTCGAGCTGCTTTTCCAGATCGGCTTCCAACTTCCGCAGATCGGAAATGCGCCCACGGACATCGGCGAGCCTGCGCGCGGTGAGCAATTGCGTCTGCTCGCACGAAGAATTCCCAACCACCTGCTGGAGTGCCTGAACCTCCCTGAGGCTGAACCCCATGGCTTGGGCCCGACGGATGAACTGAAGTTGCCTCACCGCATCCGACCCGTAACGGCGGACGCTGCCTGCGGGACGCTCAGGTTCCGGAATCAATCCGCGGCGCTGGTAGTAGCGGACGGTTTCCACGTTCACGTTTGCGGCCGCTGCGAGCCGCCCGATGGTCAACGTCTGGGTATTCAATGGCCTTGACTCCGTACCATGGTACGGAAGTTAGTATAGCCCTCATGTCGCGTACGCACCCCAAATCTCCAGTCGTCGCCGTCGTTGCCGCTGGCCTCGCCACAATCGGAGCTTCGGTCTGCTGCGTGGTCCCGCTGGTGCTCGTGCTCATGGGGGTCAGCGGCGCCTGGATCAGCACTTTTACTGCGCTCGATCCCCTGAGGCCCTGGTTCAGCGCCGTCGCCATCCTGTCCCTGGTGGTGGCGTTCTGGATGCTGTATCGACCAGCAGTTCGGTGCGGCGTGGATGGCCACTGCGTCGAGCCCGGCACCCTGCGGCGCCGGCGGCGTTGGCTCTGGTTGGCGACAGCCGTCATCGCCCTGTTGCTGCTCTTTCCCTATTACATCGTCTGGATCCTGTAGGAGGACGCATGCGCAAGTGGATACTGACCCTGGTGGCTGCTTTTTCGCTCGGCGCAGCCCTGGCGGCCGCACCCGCGGCCGTGGTGGTGCTCGATGCCGAGAACATGACCTGTCCCGCCTGCGGCATCACCATCAAGAAGGCACTGGAGAAGGTGCCGGGCGTCACCGACACGAAGGTCGATACCCGAGCAGAAACCGTCACGGTGACGTTCGACTCGGGCCAAACGGATACATCCGCGATCGCGCATGCAGTCACGGAGGCCGGCTTCCCGGCGACGGCGCGGACAGACGGTGAGTAGCGTCGAGATCGAAAGCATCCTGACCTGTCCGGAATGCGGGCATCGGGCGAGCGAGACAATGCCCGTCACCGCGTGCCAGTTCTTCTACGAGTGCACTGGCTGTGGAGTGGTCCTGCGACCCAAGCAAGGCGACTGCTGCGTGTTCTGCTCGTTCGGAACAGTGCCATGTCCGCAAATCCAGCAACACAGTCCATGCTGCGGCTGATCTGCGAGTGACGCCACGGAACGGGTGAGTATCATGCGCCGGGGCATCTGAAGAGCCAGCACATGTTCGAAATCCTGCGTAATCGCACGTTCCGTCGCCTGTTCGGCGCCCAGGTGGTTGCGCTGGTCGGCACCGGCCTGGCGACGGTCGCCCTTGCATTGCTGGCCTACGACCTCGCGGGTGACCAGGCAGGCTCGGTGCTCGGCACCGCGTTGGCCATCAAGATGGTCGTGTACGTGACCCTGTCACCGCTGGTGGGCGCCATCGTGCCGGCGCGATCACGTAAGGCGGTGCTGATTGCGCTTGACCTGGTCCGGGCCGGCGTCGCGTTGATGCTGCCATTCGTCACCGAGATCTGGCACATCTACGTGTTGATCGCGCTGCTGCAGTCCGCGTCCGCAGGCTTCACGCCGCTGTTCCAGGCGGTGATCCCGGATGTTCTTCCGGATGAACGTGATTACACCCGCGCTCTGTCCCTGTCGCGCCTCGCCTACGACCTGGAAAACCTGCTCAGCCCGGTGCTGGCTGCAGCCCTGCTGACGGTCATCAGTTTTCATGGCCTGTTTGCAGGGACGTCGGTGGGATTCGTCGCCTCGGCCCTGCTGGTCCTGGCAGCCACGTTTCCCGTGGTGCGTGCGGCGCATGCCGAGGGCGGTCCCTTCACCCGTGCGCTCCGCGGCATGCGCATCTACCTGCGCACGCCGCGACTGCGCGGCCTGCTTGCGCTGAACCTGGTCGCCGCGGCCGGCAGCGCCATGGTGCTGGTCAATACGGTCGTGATCGTGCGCGGCCCGCTGCAGGGAGGCGAGCGTGAGGTTGCCTGGGCGCTGGCGGCGTTTGGCGGCGGCTCGATGGTCGTAGCGCTATTGCTGCCGAAGCTGCTTGATCGCCTCCGTGACCGGAGCATCATGCTCGCCGCCGCTGCGCTGATGACGGGCACGTTGTTCGTGGCGACCGGGCTTTGGACCGCCACGCAGGGAATGATCGGCTGGACGTTGCTTATCGTGCTGTGGTGCCTGCTGGGAGCGGCATATGCCGGCCTTGTCACCCCTGCAGGACGGCTGTTGCGAAGTTCCGCAGCGTCGGATGATCTTTCGTTTCTGTTCGCGGCGCAGTTCTCGCTGTCCCACGTTTGCTGGCTGCTGACCTATCCAATAGCGGGCTGGGTCGGGGCCAGCGTCGGGCTTGGCAGTGCGTTCGTCGCCCTCAGCGGTCTTGCAGTGCTAGGGCTGATCGTGGCCTGGCGCGTTTGGCCGCGCCACGATCCCGAAATGCTTGAACACAGCCATCCTGAGCTGCCCGAGGATCATCCGCACGTCATCCAGCACCAGACTCCGGATGGCAAGCACGCGCATCCGTACATGATCGACGAGTATCACCTGCGCTGGCCGCAGTGAGCGGATGCCCAAGCGAGTCACCTTCTGACCGATGCTGGGGCTAGGCGTCTATGCCGGACTGTTCGTGGTTGCCTTCGGGGCCGCAACGCTGCTGCCGCTGCAGTCTGAGGCGCTGCTCACTGGCCTGTTGTTGGCGGATTACGATCCGGCGTTGCTGATCGCCATTGCGAGCACCGGCAACGTACTCGGGTCCACCGTGAACTGGGGTATCGGGCGCCAGGTAGAGCGTTTCAGGAATCGACGCTGGTTTCCGGCAAATGAGGCACAGCTTGAACGTGCGCGGGGCTGGTACCAACGCTACGGGAAATGGTCACTGCTGCTCAGTTGGGTTCCAGTGATTGGCGATCCACTCACGCTCGTTGCTGGCGTCATGCGCGAGCGCCTTTCGACTTTCCTGGTACTTGTAACAATTGCCAAAGTGGGACGATACATCGCGGTCGCGGCACTGGTTCTCGGGGTGCGTTGACTTGCCGCTAAGCTGGATTTTTTTTGACATTCGCCCGGCCCGCGAACGCTGGTCTCATAGAGTCGGCGACAGATAGCGCCAACCAGCCCTGCGGCGCCGCTCCAGCCAGAGGCGCACGGCGCGCAACTTTCCAGCCGGCTCAATTACGGTGTGTCCACCGTCCTGGAGTCAAGAAGGACTCGCACCGGCTCCTCAAGGCTGGTCATGCCGGCGCGGCGCCCCACCTCCAGAGCCTCTTCCGGCGGCGCGCCGTTGCGCACGGCGATCATAGCCAGCAGCGCGCCGGCGCGGTTGCCGGAGGAGCAATGGAGCAGCACGGGTCCCGGTGCCTCGTCGATCCAGGCCTGCACCTGAGCTGCGTTGGCATCGGTGATGTCCCGGATTCCGCCGACGTCGAGCTGGCGGTAAACCAAGCCAGCGGTGGCGACTTCCGATGCTTCGTCGCGTCCGCCCATCTCGTCGTCTGGACGCAGATTGATGACGGTGCTGACCCCGCTTGCGCGGATCGAAGCCCACTGGGAAGGCGTGGGTTGGCCGGAGGCGAACAGACCGCTGCGCACCGCCTGCAGGGGCACCTCTTCGGCTGCGTCAGCCGGCGCAGCGTCGGCATGCCGGCTTGCTGGCTCTATCGAGGCGCAGCTGGCCAGAAGCAGCACGCCCGCAAGCGACCAGGTCAGCGCCCCAATGCGCGCGGAGATGCGGGATGGGCTGGATCTCACGCATTCAATAGTAAGGCCGCGCCGGTGAAGCCGCCATAAGGGCGGTCCGACCAGGTCGCGGCGGATTAGGCAAAGTTATCGGGGGTAGGGCGGATGGCTCCTTTCGACCCAAAGCGGACGTCTCGT
>ERZ1032675.55-NODE-55-length-17972-cov-5.795725_pt1 | contig 17972 bp, 12 predicted proteins | sample MGYA00516694_ERZ1032675 | MGnify/ENA primary metagenome ERZ1032675 (study PRJEB33719, sample SAMN04261600) | wastewater metagenome | biome: rural village; feature: latrine urine exit; material: soil | place: El Salvador | collected 2013-01-14 ...
CTCTTTGGTAGGGGGAGTGGCGTATCTCATCGAGTCTTGATGTGGCGCACGGGGAGTTGAAACTGCGCCCCCTTTTCTGGTCGTTTTGTGGCATCATCGCCTGCTTCCGGCCACCGCTGGGCCATCATCTTGCAACGGCAACGACTCAAGGCAGGGCCAAGCACGCATGTTTCTCGATGACTACTACTCGCACGCGTCGCAGGCGGAAAGGCGAATCTGCATCAGTGCAGAGCAGGCGAGCCGCTTCGCCAAACGGGTCGCTGGTGATTACAACCCTATCCACAACCCGGATGCGCGACGCTTCTGCGTGCCGGGTGACCTGCTGTTTGCCCTGGTGCTGGCGCGGTTCGGGCTATTTCAGCGCATGACCTTCCGCTTCTTGAGCATGGTCGGTGCCGACGTTGCCTTGAGCTTCAACGAGGAAGATGACGGTCTGATTCGTGTGCGTGACGAAGCGGGAAAATGCTATCTGGAAGTGGAGCCTAGTGGAGAGAGCACCCGCGACGAAGCGGTGGTGGAGGCCTTCACCCGCTGCTACGTGGCGTTTTCCGGCAAGAACTTCCCCCACTACCTCAAGCCGCTGATGGAAGATGGCGGGGTCATGTTCAATCCCCGACGACCGCTGGTGATCTACGACAGCATGGGGTTCTCGTTAAGCCGCCTGGATGGCCTGGAGCCAGACCTGGAGCTGACTGATTCAACGCTTGAGGTCAATGGCAAGCGCGGCGATGTCAGACTGGAGTTCCATATTCTGGCCCAGGGCGAGGAAATCGGCACCGGTTCCAAGAAGCTGGTGGTCAGCGGGCTCTGTGACTACGACGCGGAAGCCATGGACGGCGTGGTCGAGGAGTTCTATCGGCTCAAGGCGGATTATGAAGGTTGAGGCCTGAAGATATGTCGACCAGCCCGCTACTTGCATGAGCAGGCTCTGAAAGGGCAACCCTCAGAGTCTGCAGAACAGGAGGTTGGTATTGGCTGGCAGTAAGCAAGGCGGCTACCTCGAGGCTGCCATCGCAAGCTGGTTTCAGCCTGTTTCTTTCAGAGAGCCATTCTCCTCATGAAGTCTTCCCGCAATTGATGGCAGTAATGAGCAGCAATGGTATGCATGGATTAGAGTGAATTTAATTATAAATGCTGATTGATAGTTGCTTCAGTTAACTCCGCTCAATATGCAAACAGTTGTTTATAAGTATTATTTGAGATGGCTTTCTCAAAACCTCCAAGAGACCGTGGCAATGACTGCCCAGCGCTCAGCCAGATGTTGCGAGATCATGATGCCAAGGCACTATTTCTTTATACATGCGGCTTGATAGGCTGCTGTGCTGATGACGGGTACGAATGCTCAGCAGCATGTTATTGAAATCGCCGACATCTGCCTGGAACTGGTGACTGTTGATACAGTCTTACGGTGACTTCCTTCTCGGGCTCAGGCGTGTAACTCAACGCTGGGTTGTTCTCTATGAGTCCTTTTCCCTTTTCCCACTGGTCTGCTTTTCGAGCCGATATGAGCTGATGTAAAAGAGCGGCATGTAGCCGGCGCAAGGGCTTGAAGGCGTGACTGGAGTACCGAGGACCTTCTCATGAGAGCCACATTCATGACCTGGCGTAATGACCGCTTGCCGCCAGGATATCCTTGTGGGGTCATCCTGCGCGGCCATGGATTGCTGAGTTTCAATGATCTTCAGGCAGGGGGAGTGGCGCAATGACCTCCACAACCTTGAGCTTTATCGGTGATCTCGATGTGCGTCGCGCCCTTGAATCTTCGTCAGCCCACAGAATCGAGGCTATCAGGCGGGCACTGGCTGGCAGTGATGAAGTCATCGCGAGTCTTGCTTCCGTCTTCCCTGATGACGATTCAGTTTCCCAACCTGAATTGACTGACGATCAGGTTATCAAGGTCGTGACCTCGCTTGGTGTCACGGTGGCGCTGATGGGTAACCAGGCCACCATGCAGGTCGGCGCGACACGCATGATGTCGCTGATCCGCAGTCTGCGAGCGGCCGGCGTTGCGGTGGTGGGGACCGGTGAGGACGAAGCTGAGGCAAGAGTCCCTCATCGTATTTCCCTGAGCGATGACAAGGCCTCACCGAATGTCTATATCCTGGCCGCGTCCAGCCGCTCTCCCGATGATTTTCGGGGGGACGACCCGAAGAGCCCCGAAGGTCCGGGCGTGGCCAGCACCCGGATTGAATCAGTGAGTGGAAGTATCGAGGCGATCCGCCGCGAAGACCCTGGTGCCATCGTAGTGGTAGTGCCTGACTGGTCAGGACTTGAGCGCCGCGGCATCGCGAGAAAGACTCAACGCTGGAGTCTGGCCGTCATCGACAGTGGGGCAGACTACGTACTGGGGCACGGCTCTTCTCGAACACAGCGCGCCAGGTTGCACGGCACAGGTGCGACGCTGCATTCGTTGGGTCAGGTGCTGCCCGGTCCCGAGGACAATCCCGGTCAGACGGCGCGTTTTCGCTGGCTGCCGACACGACAGGGTGGTGAAGGTTTTCTGAGTGTTTTTCCCTTACCGGCGACAGCTGACATAGGCGGTAATGTGAGGCCAGCTGTACGGCGACTGCTACGCCGCAAGATAAGTGATCTGCTGGCTCTCAAGCACATGGGGCATGTTGAGTATCACGGCGATACTACCTGCATCTTCAACGGCTTGGAGTACCGTCATTCCCCCTCGCGGCTGGCAGGCAAGTTTTATGTGATCATGGGGAGTGGCTGGCCACGTGCTACACGCCGACGTTCTGATCAGTTGGAGGTTCCCCTGGCTGATATCATTGAGCGTGGCAAGCGGATTGGTGTGAAGGGCTTCGTGATTGGTCGCGAAGATTACACTCCTGAGCTGCTGACCGACGAGAATGTCATAGTCGTCGATGAAACACGGGATTATCTGATACGGGCGGCCGCCGCACTGCGCTGTCGTATGGCTGGTAAGCTGGTGGCTATTACCGGTACCGCGGGGAAGTCGTCTACCCAAGGCATGGTTCGGCATCTGCTTGAGCAGATCATGCCTGGGGCGGACCTCTTGTGTCCCGCCGGCAACCAGAACCTTTATCACAACACCTTGGTCTTTTTGACCCAGGTCTATGGTCACGATGTGGCCGTGCTTGAAACTTCGGCTAGCCCAGCCTATCGGCCTCTGGATTTCCGCGTCTCGCCGGATATGGCGGTGATTACCAATATCGGCGAGTCCCACCTGGAACTGTTCGGCACGGTAGAAAATGTGGCCAAGATCAAGTCCACGCTGTTTGAGCGACTGCCCAAGGGCGGTACTGCGCTGATGAGTGCCGATATTGCTTATCGCGAGATCATGGAGAAGGCGCTGGAACCTCAAGGCATCACTGCCGTGACCTATGGTGAATCAGGGGATGCAGACATTCGACTGGTCGAGTTCGACGCCACGGCGAACACCATGCGGGTGAGTTTTCGTGGGCGAGCAACCATGGTCAACACCGGCGGCCTGGGAATTCACATGCTGCATAACAGCCTGGCCGCGCTAGGGGTGGTCGATGCCCTGGGCCACGACTGGGTCGAAGCCGCGCAGCATATCGCCAGCTTTCAGCCGATCGCAGGCCGTGGCCGCGTCCAGGAGGTGGAGGGCAAGCGAAGTTTCACGCTGATCGACGAGAGCTTCAATGCCAATCCGTCCTCCATGCGGGCGTCGCTTGCTGCGCTGTTGCAGCGACCCGGCCGGCGTATCGCGGTGCTCGGTGACATGCTGGAAATGGGAGAGCAAAGTGCCGAGCTGCATTCAAGCCTGATTGAGCACGTATCGACTCTGTCGTTGGCGAAGGTATATCTCGTGGGGCCGATCATGGCGGGCTACGCAGAGCGTCTACCCGCCCGTTTGGTAGCTGGCGTGTTTCAGGATACTGAAACCCTGGCCGCGCGCTTGCTGGAGGATGTGGAGAATGGCGACGTGGTCATGCTCAAGGCATCTCATGGCATTGGTCTTGGCCGCGTGGTGAGCGAGCTGACGGCTTCAAACTAGTTAGCATGGCTCCTATCGTGTGGACCCGTGCTTATTCATGTTTTCATGGGCTCGCGTATAGCGAGAGCTTTTCAATGGCCTCTAAAAGCAGAGAAATCACTTGATGAACCCGACAACTATCAGCTTTCTCGGTGATCTTGATGTGCGCCGAGCCATCGACCCGGCATCGGCCTCCGCACTGGAAGCCCTGAAGTCTTCATTAGCAGGTGCCGATGAGGTGGTGGTTAGCCTGTCCAACATGTTTGGCGATGCCGAGGATGGGCAGGCTCGGTCTGATTTGAGCATCGATCAGATCACCGCTGTGGCAGCGTCGCTTGGGGTGAGCGTCGTCGCCCTTGGCAGCAAGGCTGCCATGGAGGGCGGCGTCGAGCGCATGACGGCGCTGATCGACAGCCTGCGTGCGGCCGGTATTGCAGCGGTGGGCGCCGGTGAAAATGAGGCCGCCGCGAGAATGCCTCACCGCATTGTCTTCGGTAATGATGAGGGTGCTCCCAACCTCTATCTTCTCCCCATGTTGCGCAGCGCCGCTCATGAGATGCTGCTGCCCTATCTGGCGGGGCCGGATCGTCCGGGCGTGGCCAGCACCCGGCTTGAACCCGCGCTCGAGAGTGTGAAGTCCATTCGTCGAGAAGACCCCAGCGCGATTATCGTGGTGCTACCCGACTGGTCTGGATTGGCCATGCAAGGGCAGCTCAATCGGGCTCGACGTTGGAGCCTGAGAGCCATTGGCGCTGGCGCCGACTATGTGCTGGGCCACGGTTCACCACAGAGGATCAGGGCCATACAGCATGGCGAGGGTGCTGATGTGCATTCTCTGGGTAACGTGCTGCCAGGACCGGATGAGAAGCCTGGCCACATGGCGCGCTTGCGCTGGCTGTCGTCCGTGCACGCAGGTGCTGAGATGGCCATGAGTATAGGTGTGTTGCGCCTCTCGAGTGACACCCCTGATAGTGTGGCGCGGCCCCAGCGGCGGCTGTTACAGCGGCGGGTACGCGACCTGCTGGCCATTGGGCACCTGGGTCGTGTCGAGTATTACGGCGAGGTTACCTGTCCATTCAACGGCATCGAATATCGCAATGGCCGCGCACGGCTAGCCGGCAAGTTCTACCTGTTGATGGGCAACGATTGGAGTCGCGGTAGTCGCCAGCGCGCCAGCCAGCTCAACCTGTCACTGGCCGAACTCGTTGAACGTGGCAAACAAGCCGGCGTACAAGGTTTAGTAGTTGACCGCGAGCAGTATGATGCTGAAGCACTGGCCGGCCAGAACGTCATTGTCGTCGACGAAACACGAGAGTTTTTCAGGCTAGCCACTGCCGCGCTGCGCAAGGAGATGAGAGGCAAGCTGGTAGCCATTACCGGAACTGCCGGCAAGTCCTCCACCCAAGGTATGGTTCGGCATCTGCTTGAGGCAGTGATATCCCAAAGTGATATCTTTGCTCCTTCGGGCAATCAGAACATGTATCAGCATGTTCTGCCATTTCTGACTGCCAGCTATGGCTATGATGCTACCGTGCTCGAGGTGGCGACTCAAAGTGGCTATCTCCGCGATGACTTTCGGATTTCACCGGATGTAGCCATCCTTACCAATATTGGGGCATCCCACCTTGAACGTCTCGGAACTATCGAGAATGTGGCACGGGAAAAGTCCTTGCTGTTGGATCGCTTGCCCAAGGGTGGCACCGCGCTGATGAGTGACGATATCGCCTATCGTGAGATCATCGACCAGGTGCTGGCCCCCCAGGGCATCACCCCGCTGACCTACGGTGAGTCGGAAGACGCCGATATCCGTCTGGTCGAGATCAATACCTCCAGCAACACCATGCGGGTGAGTTTTGGTGGGCGCGAAGCCGTGGTCAGCACCGGTGGTCTGGGAATTCACATGCTGCATAATAGCCTGGCAGCGCTTGGAACGGTCGATGCCCTGGGTCACGACTGGGTCGAGGCCGCGCAGCATATCGCCAGCTTCCAGCCGATCGCAGGCCGTGGCCGCGTCCATGAGATGGAGGGTAACCGGCATTTCACACTGATCGACGAGAGCTTCAACGCCAATCCGTCGTCCATGCGGGCGTCGCTTGCTGCGCTGCTGCAGCGCCCCGGCCGGCGTATCGCGGTGCTCGGTGACATGCTGGAAATGGGCGAACTGAGCAATGAGCTGCACTCAAGTCTGATTGAACACGTATCGACTCTGCCGTTGGCAAAAGTGTATCTCGTCGGACCGATCATGGAAGGCTACGCTGAGCGTCTACCCGCGGATATGCTAGCTGGCGTATATCCCGGCCCCGATGCCTTGGCCGCACGGTTACTGGATGAAGTGGAGGATGGCGACGTGGTCATGATCAAGGCATCTCATGGCATCGGTCTTGGTAGCGTGGTGAATGATTTGACGACTTCTAATTAGGAGCCGAGTTCTAGTAAATTTTGACTCGCATTCCTCCATTTCTATCACGCTCGCGTGTAGCGAAAGCCTCTCAATAACCTTTTAATAGAGAAATAGCCTGATGAGTTCGACGACCGTTAACTTTCTCGGTGATCTTGATGTGCGCCGTGCCCTCGACCCGATATCGGCCCCCGCACTGGAAGCCCTGAAGTCTTCATTAGCAGGTGCCGATGAGGTGGTGGTTAGCCTGTCCAACATGTTTGGCGAGGTCGAGGATGATCAGGCTCAATCTGATCTGAGCATCGATCAGATCACCGCTGTAGCGGTATCGCTTGGGGTGAGCGTCGTCGCTCTTGGCAGCAAGGCTGCCATGGAGGGTGGCGTCGAGCGCATGATGGCGCTGATCGACAGCCTGCGTGCGGCCGGCATTGCAGCGGTGGGTGCCGGCGAGAATGAGGCCGCCGCAAGAATGCCTCACCGCATTGCCCTCGGTAATGATGAGGGCGCCCCCAACCTCTATCTTCTCCCCATGTTACGCAGCGCCGCTCATGAGACGCTGCTGTCCTATCTGGCGAGGCCGGATCGTCCGGGCGTCGCCAGCGCCCGGACTAAACCTGTGCTCGAGAGCGTGAAATCCATCCGATATGAGGATCCCGGTGCGATCATCGCGGTGCTACCCGACTGGTCTGGATTGGCCATGCAAGGGCAGCTCAATCGGGCTCGACGTTGGAGCCTGAGAGCCATCGGCGCCGGCGCCGACTATGTGCTGGGCCACGGTTCACCACAGAGGATGAGGACCATACAGCAAGGCGAGGGTGCCGATGTGCATACGCTGGGGCAGGCGCTGCCCGGGCCGGACGAAAGAGCTGGCCGCATGGCGCGCTTCCGCTGGCTGCCGTCTGTACACGGAGTCGGCGAAAGCGCTATGAGCATAAACCTGCTGCGCACTTTGAGCGATGCACCTGGCGGCGCGGTGCAGGTCCAGCGTCGTCTGGTGCAGCGTCGGGTACGCGATCTGTTGTCTCTTGAACATCTGGGCCGTGTCGAGTATTACGGCGATGTTACCTGTCCACTCAACGGTATCGAGTATCGCAATGGTCGCGCACGGCTAGCCGGCAAGTTCTATCTATTGATGGGCAACGACTGGAATCGCGGTAGTCGCCAGCGTGCCGGCCAGCTCGACCTGTCACTGGCCGAACTCGTTGAGCGTGGCAAGCAAGTCGGTGTGCTGGGCTTCGTGGTTGATCGCGAGCAGTATGATGCTGAAATACTGGCCGGGCAGAACGTCATTGTTGTCGACGGGACACGAGACTTTTTCAGGTTGGCCGCAGCCGGACTGCGCAAGAAGATGGCTGGCAAGCTGATCGGGATTACAGGGACTGCCGGTAAATCCTCTACCCAGGGTATTGTTCAGCATCTGCTCCAGGCAGTGATGCCCCAGGGCGACATCTTTGCCCCGCCCGGCAACCAGAACCTCTACCATAATCATCAGGCGTTTCTTACTGCCACCTCCGGTCGTGATGCAACCGTGATCGAGATGGCGGTCAGCGCTGCTACCCCCCAGCAGGTACAAGGCTTTCGGATCTCTCCGGACGTCGCCATCGTCACCAATATCGGTGAGTCACATCTCGAGAGTCTCGGTACGGTCGAGCGGGTCGCCCAGCAGAAGTCCGTGTTATTGGAACGCCTGCCCAAGGGCGCGACTGTGCTGATGAGTGCTGACATTGCCTATCGAGAAGTCCTCGAAGAAAAGCTGGCTCCCCAGGGCATCACTCCGGTGACCTATGGTGAGTCGGAAAATGCCGATATTCGTCTGGTCGAGATCGATAGCTCCAGCAACACCATGCGAGTGAGTTTTGGTGGGCGCGAAGCCGTGGTCAGCACCGGTGGTCAGGGAACCCATCTGCTGCACAACAGCCTGGCAGCGCTTGGAACGGTGGACGCCCTGGGCCACGACTGGGTCGAGGCCGCGCAGCATATTGGCAGCTTCCAGCCGATTCGCGGACGCGGACGTATCTATGAGATTGAAAGCGACAAGCGCTTCACTGTGATTGATGAGAGCTACAACGCCAACCCGTCGTCCATGCGTGCGGCATTGGAGACTCTGCTCCAGCGTTCGCAGCAGCGCCGCGTGGCGGTGTTGGGAGACATGCTGGAGATGGGCGAGCAGAGCGGTGAGCTGCACGCCAAGCTAATCGAGCATGTCTCGAACTTGTCACTGGCGAAGGTCTATCTCATCGGGCCGATCATGGCGGGCTACGCTGACCGCTTGCCTGCCGGCATGCTGGCAGGTGTCTATAACGATGCTGAAGGTCTGGCCGAGCGTCTCCAAGGCGAGCTGGAAGATGGTGATGCCATCATGTTCAAGGCGTCCAATGGCATTGGCCTTGGTAACGTGGTAAGCGAAATGACTGCCTCGGCCTGAGCTTGATTGCAGACAGCATTTGTCATTAAGCATTCGCCGTTAAAAAAAGTAGTGCCGTGTTCTCCTGGGAGCGCGGCATTTTTTGTGCAGCCGCGTGCACTCTTCCCCTAAGGTTCGACCTTAGGGGGCAAAGCACAAGATCAGTGGCGAACTTTGCCGCGCAGCGCCTTGGTTCGTCCCTTCTGGACCTTCTTGTCGACTCGGCGCCGCTGGGAGCCCTTGGTCGGTTTGGTAGGTCTGCGCACCTTGCGTTGCTTGATGGCATGGCGGATCAGCTCGCGTAGCCGTGCCAGCGCATCTTCGCGGTTCAGCTCCAGGGACCGATGGTTCTGGGCCTTGATGATGATCACGCCGTCCTTGCTGATGCGCTGATCGGACAGCGCCATCAACCGCTTCTTGTAGAAGTCCGGTAGGCTGGAGGCGAGGATATCGAAGCGCAGGTGTACCGCTGACGACACCTTGTTGACATTTTGCCCGCCCGGGCCTTGGGCACGGACCTGGCTGATTTCGATTTCGTGGGCGGCAAGTTCCACGCTATTGGATATTTGTAGCATTTCCTACTCGCTCCGACGCAGTGGATCAAGCAGCGGGGCCAGCCCGTTGTGATCGATCTCATGCATCAAATACAGCAGGTGACCGATCTCGCCGTTGGGGAAACCCTCGCGGGCGAACCAGTTCAGATAGGGACCGGGCAGATCGGCAATCAGCGTGCCCTGGTATCTGCCGAAGGGCATGCGGAGCGTGACCAGCCGCTCAAGATCTTCGGGGTTCATGGCCGCGCGCCTCTTGTCTGGTTCTGATTTGATGACTCTGTGGCTGCACACTCTACGATGTTGGCAAGGCGCTTTCTACGCCAGGGCATTGGACCGGGTGTCAAATTAAGTACCGGGCAAGGCTCCATCCTGCCGAGTGCCCCTTGCAAGCAGGCGCGGAGGGCATCACCTTGGTAGAGTGAGCTCAAGTGATGAGTGCAGCCCAAAGGAGAGACCCATGACCACGCTGGTAATCGGCGCCAACGGCCAGATCGGGCGTTTGTTCTGCGAGTTGGCTCAGGCGGCAGGCGAGCCCGTCAAGGCGATGATTCGCGATGCGGCCCAGCAGGAGTGGTTCGAGCAGCACGGTATTGCCACTGTTGTCGCCGATCTCGAAGGCGATTTCCGTCATGCCTTCGACGGCTGTGACCAGGTGCTGTTCACCGCCGGTTCCGGCCCGCATACCGGGGCGGACAAGACGCTGCTGATCGACCTCTACGCCGCCACTCGCGTGGTCGACCTGGCTCGCGAGCTGGGTCTCGAGCGCTATGTGATGGTCAGCGCCATGCGTGCCGAGAGACCGCTGGAGGCGCCCGAGGCGCTGCGTCCCTACATGGCCGCCAAGTTTGCCGCCGATGCCTACCTGAGAGCGTCGGGCGTACCCCATGTGATCCTCAAGCCGGGGCGCTTGATTGACGAGCCGGCCACTCGTCGGGTAGCCGTCTCACTGGATGAAACCGGCGGTGAAATCACCGTCTCCCGGGCCAACGTGGCCCATGCGCTGCTGCATCTGGTGCGTCATCGTCGCCTGGTGAATCGGGAGTTTGGCCTGCTCGATGGCGAGCGCAAGATTGCTGAGGCGCTGGTGTGACGATATCGACACTTGCCGAGCAAGCGAGGCAAGTGCTGGAGAGCGTGCCGGAGACACAGCTGCCGCTGACCTATCAGCAGCTTGCCGATGCGCTGGAGCTGGTGCCACCGCGCACCATTCAGCGCGTGGCCCAGGCGCTCGAAACGCTGATGCACGAAGACGCGAAAGCAGGGCGCCCGTTGATTGCCGCGCTGGTGGTCAGCCGGTACGGCGAAGGCCTGCCGGCCCCGGGCTTCTTCGAGCTGGCCGTGGCGCTGAGGCGCTTTCCAGCTGAGCCAGCTGCTCAGGTCAGCGCCTATCGCGACGAGTTTCAGCGTGCCCTCGAGGCTCGCGGCTAGCGGCGTATGGCCAGGCGGCTCTTGCCTGGCTCTCGCTTATGGAAGCGCTGAAGGAATCGCCGAGCGGCTCAAGCACAAGGCGCACGGAGCGCAGAAACCGAAGCATATGCGGTATATGTGAGGATTTCGAGCACCGTGCAACGCAGTGATCGAGACGCGCAGGCATTTATTCAGTGTTTTCCTTATCCCCGGTTGCGCGCTTCAAGCGCCTCTAGATACGTCTGGATGCGAGCCGCGTTGGTGCCCAGGTCGCTCTTGCCCAGCCGCGAGGCCGAACGCACATCGACCCGCACTCCTTGCGATGTTTCCGTCAGCCGGACGACCACGTCGTCCTTGAAACCGAACCAGCGGGTGGCGGCCGTGGCTTCGATGCGATGGTCATTGACGCTGGCGATCTCCCAGCCCTGGTCGCGGGCGGTTGACTCTGCCAAGGCTCGCACCTGGGCCAGCGGCAGTTTCAGAGTCAGCGGGCCGAGCTGCGGGTAGGCGCGCTGCTGCTGCCTAGCGGTCGCCTCGCCGGGATAGTCCACCGCGTTGGGAGCGGCCTTGCGGGCGGGTGCCAGCGTCTCGAAGGCCGGTGGGTTGGTGGTATCGGTGGTGATGTCATGGATCGGCGGTACCGTGCGCCCCATCTGCTGCAGCTGCAGCGGCAGGGAGACCAGCGCCGCTGCCGCCATGGCGATCAGCAGGCTTGCCAGCGCAAGCCGCCAGCGGCGGCAGACCAGTGCCACCAGCAGCGCCAGAAGCCCCAGCGCCAACGTGCCAATGGCCAGCTGGGCACCGCGTCGCAGCAGCGAAAACGACTCGCCCAGCGACAGCCACTCCAGGCGATAGATCGGTCCCGAGCCGGCCATCAGCGCGACCGACACCAGCAGGGCGATCAGCGTCAGCCACACCAGCCGGCTGGGCCAATGGCCGCCGCGAGGGCGAGGCTTATAAGAAAGAGAAGGCATCTTGTTGGCTCCTGTTGAGCTCGACTCACGCCTCCAGCCTACCGACAAGTTTACTGTATTGGTAATCACGTCACGGATAGCAAAAAAGCTGCACGCCGGACTTTGGCTCGGCGTGCAGGATGGCGTAGGACGTATTATGTGCAGCCGTGGATCAGGGGGGGCGATCAATCCCAGCTGAGTGCGCCGCCCACCTGATACTCGGTGACGCGGGTTTCGAAGAAGTTCTTTTCCTTGCGCAGGTCGATGATCTCGCTCATCCACGGGAAGGGGTTCTCGGCGCCGGGGAACTGCTCCTTGAGGCCGATCTGCGCCAGGCGGCGATTGCAGATGAAGTGCAGGTATTCCTCCATGATGGCGGCGTTCATGCCCAGCACGCCGCGGGGCATGGTGTCGCGGGCGTAGGCGATCTCGAGCTCGGTGCCCTCGAGGATCATCTGGGTGCACTCGTCCTGGAACTCGGGCGCCCACAGGTGAGGATTCTCGATCTTGATCTGGTTGATCATGTCCACGCCGAAGTTCAGGTGCATGGACTCGTCGCGCAGGATGTACTGGAACTGCTCGGCCACGCCGGTCATCTTGTTGCGACGGCCCATGGACAGGATCTGGCTGAAGCCGCAGTAGAAAAATATCCCTTCGGTCACGCAGTAGAAGGCCACCAGGTTGCGCAGCAGCTCCTGGTCGGTTTCCGGCGTGCCGGTGTGGAAGTCCGGACGCGCCAGCGACTGGGTATGCTTGAGGCTCCAGGTGGACTTGGCAGCCACCGACGGCACTTCGCGATACATATTGAAGACTTCGCCTTCGTCCATGCCCAGCGACTCCACACAGTACTGATAGGCGTGGGTGTGGATGGCTTCCTCGAAGGCCTGGCGCAGCAGGTACTGGCGGCATTCGGGGTTGGTGATCAGGCGATACACGGCCAGCACCAGGTTGTTGGCGACCAGCGAGTCGGCGGTGGAGAAGTAGCCCAGGCTGCGCTCGACGATGCGGCGCTCGTCGGAGGTGAGGCCGTCGGCGCTCTTCCACAGCGCGATGTCGGCGTTCATGTTGATTTCCTGAGGCATCCAGTGGTTGGCGCTGCCGTCCAGGTACTTCTGCCAGGCCCACTCGTACTTGAACGGCACCAGCTGGTTGAGGTCGGCGCGGGCGTTGATCATCTGCTTGTCGTCGACTTCGATGCGTGCAGCGCCCATTTCCAGCTCTTCAAGGCCGGCGGCCACGTCGAGCTCGCTCAGCGACTGGCGGGCGCGCTCAAGACGATCCTGCTCGGCGACCTGATAGCCGGCGGCGCTGTCCTCCACCTGCTCAGGAGCGGGTGATGGAGCGGCAGCGTCGGCCTTGGGCTGTGCCACTGGTGCCGGCTTGGGCGTCTCGGCAACGGCGGTGTCGTCTTCGTGAAACTCGTCCCAGTTCAGCATGATAGATTCCTTGTTCCTCGGAATAGAAATAAGAAGGAAGATGGAAGAGAGAGCATGGACCTTCCCTCTTCATCGGCGCCTGGCGCCGTCTTCTCTCTTCGCTCTTGGTTACTGACAGGCCTCGCAGCCCAGCTCATCGATCTCGCCGGCCGTCGGTGGACGCTGGCCGCCCTTGCCGCTCAGAAAATCGTCGACGCCGCGCGGCTCCTGCTGGGGCGCGGGCGAGGCGCTGGGGCCGGCGGCGCTCGGAGAGGCGTTGCTGACCGCATTGAGGTTGCCGCGCTCGACGGTGGACTTTTCCACCGAGGTGGCGCCCAGGGCGCGCAGATAGTAGGTGGTCTTGAGGCCGCGGTACCAGGCCATGCGGTAGGTCACGTCGAGCTTCTTGCCCGAGACGCCCTGAATATAGAGGTTCAGCGACTGGGCCTGGTCGATCCATTTCTGACGACGCGAGGCGGCCTCGACCAGCCACTTGGGCTCGACCTCGAAGGCGGTGGCGTACTTGGCCTTGAGGTCGTCCGGAATGCGGTCGATGGGCTGGGCGGAACCGTCGTAGTACTTCAAGTCGTTGATCATCACCGCGTCCCACAGGCCGCGGTCCTTGAGGTCATTGACCAGGGCGGCGTTGACCACGGTGAATTCGCCGGACAGGTTCGATTTGACGAACAGATTCTGATAGGTCGGCTCGATGGACTGCGAAACGCCACAGATATTCGAGATGGTCGCGGTGGGGGCGATGGCCATCACGTTGGAGTTGCGCATGCCTTGCTTGGCGATCTTGTCGCGGATACGTCCCCAGTCCTGGGTCGAGGAGGTGTCGACCTCGATGTACTTCTCGCCGCGCTCCTGGATGAGCTTGTCGATGGAGTCGATGGGTAGAATGCCCTGGCTCCACAGCGAGCCCTCGAAGCTCTGGTAGTGGCCGCGCTCGGCGGCCAGGTCGCTCGACGCCTCGATGGCGTGATAGCTGACCAGCTCCATGGACGCATCGGCGAAGGCCACGGCTTCTTCGGAGGCGTAGGCGATGTCCTGGGCGTAGAGGGCGTCCTGGAAGCCCATGATGCCAAGCCCCACCGGACGGTGCCTGAGGTTGGAGATCCCGGCTTGGGGCACCGCGTAGTAGTTGATGTCGATGACGTTGTCGAGCATGCGCACTGCGGTGCGCACGGTTTTCTTGAGCTTGTCGTTGTCGAGCCGGCCGTCGACCATGTGGCTTGCCAGGTTGACCGAGCCCAGGTTGCACACCGCGATCTCGTCGACGCTGGTGTTCAGAGTGATCTCGGTGCACAGGTTGGAGGAGTGCACCACGCCGGCATGCTGCTGCGGGCTTCGCAGGTTGCACGGATCCTTGAAGGTGATCCACGGGTGGCCGGTCTCGAACAGCATCGAGAGCATCTTGCGCCACAGGTCCTTGGCCTTGAGACGCTTGAACAGCGTGATCTGGCCGTTTTCGGTCATCGCCTCGTATTCCCGATAGCGCTTCTCGAAGGCAGCGCCATACAGGTCGTGCAGATCGGGGCAAGTGGAGGGCGAGAACAGCGTCCAGTCGCCGTCGTCGAAGACCCGCTTCATGAACAGGTCCGGCACCCAGTTGGCGGTGTTCATGTCGTGGGTGCGACGGCGGTCGTCACCGGTGTTCTTGCGCAGCTCCAGGAATTCTTCGATATCCAGGTGCCAGGTTTCCAGGTAGGCACACACCGCACCCTTGCGCTTGCCACCCTGGTTGACGGCAACCGCGGTGTCGTTGACCACCTTGAGGAAGGGCACCACGCCCTGGGACTTGCCGTTGGTGCCCTTGATCCAGGAACCAAGTGCACGCACCGGTGTCCAGTCGTTACCCAGGCCGCCGGCCCACTTGGACAGCAAGGCGTTGTCGCGGATGGCGCTGTAGATGCCGTCGAGGTCGTCGGGCACGGTGGTGAGATAGCAGCTGGAAAGCTGGCTGCGCACGGTGCCGGCATTGAACAGGGTGGGCGTGGAAGCCATGTAATCGAAGCTGGAAAGCAGTTCGTAGAACTCAATGGCCTGCGCCTCGCGGTCGTCTTCATTGAGCGCCAGGCCCATGGCCACGCGCATGAACATCACCTGAGGCAGCTCGTAGCGCAGGTCATCACGATGAATGAAGTAGCGGTCGTAGAGGGTCTGCAGACTCAGGTAGGTGAACTGGGCGTCGCGGGTATGATCCAGCGCCTCGCCCAGGCGCTCGAGGTCGAACTCGGCCAGACGCGGGTCCAGCTGTTCGAACTCGATGCCGCGGGCCACGTAGGCCTGGAAGGCCGGCTTGTAGAGGTCAGCCATCTCATGGTAGGTGGCCTGCTCGGCAATGCCGAGAAACGACAGGACTTCGCGGCGCAGGCTGTCCTGCAGCAGGCGGGCGGTGACGTAGGTGTAGTTGGGCTCTTTTTCCACCAGAGTGCGGGCGGTCATCATCAGCGCCTGGGAGACGCCATCCACGCTCACGCCGTCATAGAGATTTTTCAGCGAGTCTTCGACGATCTTGCCAGGCTCTACGCTGTCGAGCCCTTCGCAGGCCTCGAACACCAGGGTTTCGATGCGGCCCAGATCCAGCGGACGAGTGCTGCCGTCGAGGGCGGTGACGTTGAGCGACGGGTGGGGCTTGGCGATGCTGCCTTCGGCGTCGCGAGCGCGGGTTTGCGCTTCGCGGTAGAGTACGTAGGCTCGGGCGACCTTCTGTTCGCCGGCACGCATCAGGGCCAGCTCGACCTGGTCCTGGATGTCTTCGATATGCACGGTGCCGCCGTCCGGCATGCGTCGCTGGAAGGCGTGGGCGATACTCTCGGAGGCGTTCTTGACGAAGTCGCGCACTCGGGATGAGCCGGACGCGTTGTCGCCTTCCACAGCGATAAAGGCCTTGCTCATTGCCACGGCGATCTTGCTGGCGTCGAAAGGAGTCACATCGCCGGTACGCTTGATGACCCGTAGCGTCTGAGGGGCGGTGACAGAAACAGAAGCCGAGTCCGGGGAAATAATGGTGTCCATAGCGGCGATGGCCCTTCCTTGTAATAGGCGTCGAGCCGCTCGGGAGCGGCTGTTGACAGTTTTTTCAAGAGTTGCTAAGGCACAGTATGTGGTGCCTCGGTGACGATGAGGCACAAGGTAGTGTGCTTTTGAGGGTTGTTCAAGTGGATAACCTGTGGATGGCCTGTGGCCATCCTGTCCTGCGAGGAATCATCGCACTCAGGCCGCGTCGTTGAGCGGTTTTCACCAGAGGGCGAAGTGATGAGGAAAGTGTCTTTTCCTTTGAGCAGGTCTTGGTTTCACATTGTTGACCTGGTTTATGATCCAGCCGATGGCCCGGTTGATAAAGTAATGGTTGTCGTTGGGGCCTGTCCTATTTACCGCAGATTTACACTGCATGAGCTGTCAAGCAGAGGCACAGACGAAAATGAGCGCAAGTGACGCCTTACAAAACAATCAAGACCATGTGCTGATCATTGAAGACGATGAGCGGTTGGCGACGCTGACCGGTGACTATCTGCGCGCCAATGGCTTTCAGGTGTCGCTTGAGTCGGATGGTGCCAGGGGAGTGGAGCGCATTCTTGAGCTGCAGCCGGATCTGGTGATTCTGGATCTGATGCTGCCCGGCGAGGATGGCATGTCGATCTGCCGGCGGGTGCGCGCGGACTACAAGGGGCCAATCCTGATGCTTACCGCCCGCACAGATGACTCGGGGCATATCGAGGGGCTGGAAATGGGCGCCGACGATTACGTGGCCAAGCCGGTGCAGCCGCGGGTGCTGCTGGCGCGCATGCGCGCTTTGCTGCGGCGCAGCGAGTCCGAGGAGGCGACCGAAGTACAGCGGCTCACTTTTGGTCGTCTGGAGGTCGACAACGGCAAGCGTGAAGCCTGGCTCGATGGCCAGCCGGTAGAGCTGACCAGCGCCGAGTTTGACCTGCTGTGGCTGCTGGCCACCAACGCCGGGCGGGTGCTGACCCGTGAAGAAATCTTCGTTCAGCTGCGCGGGATCGAATACGACGGCCAGGATCGCTCCATTGACGTGCGTGTGTCGCGCATTCGGCCCAAGGTAGGCGATGATCCCCATCATCCGCAGCGCATCAAGACCGTGCGCAGCAAAGGATATCTGTTCGTCAAGGACCTTTGATGTCAGGTAGGCGTTCATGGAGTCGCGCCCTGGGTGGCGGTGCCTTTCTCAGGCTGTATGTGCTGCTTGCCCTGGCGCTGGCCCTGGTCTTTGGCCTGGCGCTGCTGGGCGCGGCGCTGGTCGACAAGGTGCGCCGTGAGAGCTATCGCGAGCAGCTGGCCGATGCGCCGATGACGCTGGTGGCCGAGCAACTGGACCGGCTGCCGCTGGAGTTTCAGCAGCCCTGGCTCGACTACCAGGCCAGTCGCTTAGGTATCGACATGTCGCTGCATCCCATGCCGGACCCGGCGCTGGGGTATTTTGCTCGTTCCCGCCTGGATGCGGGCAAAACGCTGGTGACCCAGCTCGAACCCGAGGGCTGGCTGCTGCAGCGTCAGCTGCCAAGGCAGGCTTATCGGCTGGATGCGCGTATTGCCGGTCTCGATGAAGAGCAGATGATGGCACTGGCGCGTCTGCTGAGCGGCAGCCTGGTGAGGATGACCACCCGGCAGCGCGAGGCGCGCCTCGAACAGCTCAGCAATGACGTCTTGCCGCTGACCCTGACCGACGAGCTGCCCGAGGGGGTGTCGGGCGCCACGGCGCGGGATGACCTGGGGCAGGAAGCCCGGGTGAGCCTCGAGCCACAGCGCTGGGCAATCACCTTGCATCTGCGCTTGAACCGAGCCAGCGGTGAGCCGCTATGGCTCGTTGTAGGGCCAATGCGGCCGTTCGAACCGCTTCCGGCCTC
>ERZ1032675.63-NODE-63-length-16020-cov-4.769057_pt1 | contig 16020 bp, 18 predicted proteins | sample MGYA00516694_ERZ1032675 | MGnify/ENA primary metagenome ERZ1032675 (study PRJEB33719, sample SAMN04261600) | wastewater metagenome | biome: rural village; feature: latrine urine exit; material: soil | place: El Salvador | collected 2013-01-14 ...
CCTACGCCATCCATGGCGTAGAACCCCCTCTTCGAACTGTCCCCGGCGCCCCTTGGGGGCCGACTGCGATAATCCTTGCACCCAGCGGGCGGTGGCTACGCAAGACCCGCGCCAAATGGTAAGGTAGTCGCTTTGAATTCCTCCCGGATATAGCCATGTCATCAGCCTTCGGCCGGCGCATCCTGCTCGGTATCAGCGCCGGCATTGCCGCCTACAAGTCCGCCCAGCTGGCTCGCCTGCTCAAGCAGGACGGCCACGAAGTGCGCGTGGTGATGACCGAGGGCGCCCAGGCCTTTATCGCGCCGCTGACGTTTCAGGCATTGACCGGCGAGGCGGTGCGCACCTCGCTGCTGGACCCTGAAGCCGAGGCCGGCATGGGACATATCGAGCTGGCGCGCTGGGCCGACATGGTCCTGATCGCCCCGGCCACCGCCGACCTGATGGCGCGGCTGGCCCACGGCCACGCCGATGACCTGCTGACTACCCTGTGCCTGGTCAGCCAGGCCGAGAAGGTCATGGCGCCGGCCATGAATCAGGCGATGTGGGCGCACCCGGCCACCGCGCGTAACGCCGAGCAGCTGCGCCAGGACGGCTGGCAGCTGCTGGGGCCGGACAGCGGCGAACAGGCCTGCGGCGACGTGGGCCCTGGCCGCATGCTGGAGCCCGAGGCGATTGTCGCGGCACTGTTCGACTCCACTGGGCCTGCCCCACCCGCCGAAGCCAAGCTTGAGTCTCCTGTTGAACATTCTGCCAGCGGGCTGCGCGTGGTGATCACCGCCGGCCCGACCCGCGAGCCGCTGGACCCGGTGCGCTACATCTCCAATCACAGCTCGGGGAAGATGGGCTACGCACTGGCCGCCGCCGCTGTCGAGCTGGGCGCTGAGGTGACGCTGATCAGCGGCCCGGTCAGCCTGGCCACGCCAGCCGGAGCGCAGCGCGTGGAGGTGGAAACCGCTGTTCAGATGGCCGAAGCCGCCGAGCGGCTGGCCACTGAGGCCGATGTGTTCATCGGCTGCGCCGCCGTGGCCGACTATCGCGCCGAGACGCCTGCGGAACACAAGCTCAAGAAGCGCACAGACGAAGACAGCCTGACTCTGCGCCTGGTCAAGAACCCCGACATCATCGCCGCCATTGCCGGCCGGCCCCGAGGCCCGGGCCGCCCCTACGTGGTGGGCTTTGCCGCCGAAACGCGTGATCTTGAGGACTACGCCCGGGACAAGCTGGCGCGCAAGAACCTCGACATGGTAGTGGGCAACGATGTGTCCCTGGTCGGGCTCGGCTTCGGCGGCGACAACAACGCGGCGCTGCTGCTGTGGCGCGAACCCAAAGGCCGTGAAGGCCGCCTGGAGCTGCCGCCACAATCCAAGATCGAGCTGGCCAGGGCCATCGTTCGCCACGCCCTCAGCCAGCGCAGCATCAACAACCACTGATTTCGTCTTCAGGAAGACTCTGACCATGCCGACGTCAACCGAACGCCCGCGCCTCGCCGTCAAGCTGCTCGACGAGCGGGTACGCGACTTCATGCCCGGCTATGCCACCGACGGCTCCGCCGGCATGGACCTGCGCGCCCTGCTGGATGCTCCGCTGACTCTCGAGCCGGGCGACTGCCAGCTGGTGCGCACCGGGCTTGCCATTCATGTCTCCGACCCCGGGCTTGCCGGCATGATCCTGCCCCGCTCGGGCCTGGGCCACAAGCACGGCATCGTGCTGGGCAACTTGGTGGGACTGATCGACTCCGACTATCAGGGCGAGCTGATGATCTCGGTGTGGAACCGCGGCAACACCACCTTCACCCTGGAGCCCTTCGAGCGACTGGCCCAATATGTGCTGGTGCCGGTGGTTCAGGCCGAGCTCGAGGTCGTCGACAGCTTCGATGCCAGCGCTCGCGGCGACGGCGGCTTTGGCAGCTCCGGACGTCACTGAATCAAGGATCAGGCCCAGCATTGAGCCATCAACACTTTCGCCAGGCGGCACTCGCACAACCTCAGGACGACTCCATGACAGCGACTCCATCAAGTCCCGCGCCCGCATCGATTTTTCGCGCCTATGACATCCGCGGCATCGTCGATGACACCCTCACCGACGCCGGCGTCAAAGGCATCGGCCGCGCCATCGGCAGCGAGGCCCGGGCCCGGGGCGAGACGCGCGTTGTAGTGGCACGCGACGGCCGCCTGTCCGGCCCGCGCATGCTCGCAGCTCTGACTCGCGGCCTGAACGCCGCCGGCTGCGATGTGGTGGATATCGGCATGGTGCCGACGCCGGTGCTCTACTTTGCCACGCACATTCTCGACGACACCACCTCGGGGGTGATGGTCACCGGCAGCCACAATCCGCCGGACTACAACGGCTTCAAGATCGTGCTGGCCGGCGAGACGCTGGCGGGTGAGGCGATCACCGACCTGCACCGTCGCCTGGAACAGGGCGATCTGAGCGAAGGTCAGGGCAGCCTCAGCCAGACTGACGTTCGCGAGGCTTATCTTGATCGCATCATCAATGACGTCCGGCTTGCCCGTCCGCTCAAGGCGGTGGTGGACTGCGGTAACGGCGTGGCCGGCGAGCTCGGCCCGGCGCTGATCAGCCGCCTGGGCGTGGACACCATCCCGCTGTTCGCCGAGATCGACGGCACCTTTCCCAACCATCACCCGGACCCGGGCAAGCCCGAGAACCTCGAAGACCTGATCCGTGAAGTGAAGCGCAGCGGCGCCGACATCGGCCTGGCCTTCGATGGCGACGGCGATCGCCTGGGCGTCGTCACTCCCCAGGGCAAGTTGATCTATCCCGACCACCTGATGATGGCCTTCGCCGAAGACATGCTGCAGCGCAACCCCGGCGCGCAGGTGATCTTTGATGTGAAATGCACCGGCAACCTGGCCCGGGTCATCAATGAGGCCGGCGGCACGCCAGAGATGTGGCGCACCGGCCACTCGCTGATCAAGGCGCGCATGAAGGAGACCGGCGCCCTGCTGGCCGGCGAGATGAGCGGCCACATCTTCTTCAAGGAGCGCTGGCTGGGCTTCGATGACGGCCTCTACGCCGCCGCTCGCCTGCTCGAAATCCTGTCGCGCCAGGACCTCGACGCCGACGCGTTTTTCGCCCGTTTCCCGCAGGATATCGGCACCCCCGAACTGAACATCACGGTCACCGACGACAACAAGTTTGACCTGGTGGCCAGACTGGCTCGGGAAGGCGACTTCGGCGACGATGGCGTCAAGACGACCCTCGATGGCATCCGCGTGGACTACCCGGACGGCTGGGGCCTGTGCCGTGCGTCCAACACCACACCGGTGCTGGTGCTGCGCTTCGAGGGACGCGATCAGGCTTCCCTGGAGCGCATCCGCCAGCGCTTCGCCGAGGCACTGCACAAGATTGATCCTGAGCTTGAACTGCCACGCTAGGATGTCTCTGTAGCTTTGTTCGCACAACAGGAACCCATGATGACCGATTCAACCCGTGATCCTCGCCTGGTGGTGGAAGTGCTCTCCGAGGCGCTGCCCTATATCCAGCGTTTCTCCGGCAAGACCGTGGTGGTCAAGTACGGCGGCAACGCCATGACCGAAGATACCCTGATCAACTCCTTCGCCCGCGATATCGTGTTGATGAAGGAGGTCGGCATCAACCCGGTGGTGGTGCACGGTGGCGGGCCGCAGATCGGCAGCCTGCTTGGACAGCTCAACATCGAGTCACGCTTCGTCGACGGCATGCGCGTGACCGATTCACGCACCATGGACGTGGTGGAGATGGTGCTCGGCGGCCTGGTCAACAAGGGCATCGTCAACCTGATCAACCAGTGCGGCGGCAAGGCCATCGGCCTGACCGGCAAGGATGGCGCCCAGATTCGCGCCCGCAAGCTGCAGGTCAAGCACCAGAGCCCCGAGATGACCGTTCCCGAGATCGTGGACATCGGCCACGTGGGTGAAGTGGAGAGCATCTCCACCGATCTGATCGAGATGCTGGCCGCACAGCGCTTCATTCCGGTGATCGCACCGATCGGCGTCGACGAGCGCGGCAACAGCTACAACATCAATGCCGACCTGGTGGCAGGCAAGCTGGCCGAGGCGCTGAATGCCGAGAAGCTGATGCTGCTGACCAACGTCGCAGGCCTGATGGACGCCGAAGGCGAGGTGCTGACCGGACTATCCACTGCCCAGGTGGATGAGCTGATCGCCGACGGCACCATTCACGGCGGCATGCTGCCCAAGATTCGCTGCGCTCTGGACGCCGTGAAAGGTGGCGTGGCCAGCGCCCATATCGTCGATGGGCGAGTGCCCCACTCCACCCTGCTGGAGATCTTCACCAATGCCGGTGTCGGTACCCTGATCACCAATAACACTAACCTGCCAGCGGACGATTGAGCCCAAGGCAGGATCACGCGAGCCGATGACCATGACTCAGGCGACATCCCCCTCGAGCCGCCAGCAGCAGGTCCTGCAAGGCCTGGCCCTGATGCTGGAGGAGGACAGCGGCAAGCGCATCACCATTGCCGCGCTGGCACGCCAGGTGGGCGTGTCCGAGGCGGCGCTCTACCGCCACTTTCCCAGCAAGGCACGGATGTTCGAAGGGCTGATCGAATTCATCGAGCAGACGCTGTTCGAGCGCGTGACCCGCATTCTTGAAGAGGAAGACGAGGCGCTGGTCCGCTGCGAACGCATTCTGATGCTGGTGCTGGGGTTCGCCGAGAAAAACCCCGGTCTGTCGCGGCTGCTTGGTGGCGACGTGCTCACCGGCGAGACGGCGCGCCTCAGGCAGCGCATCCATCAGCTGTTCGAGCGTCTGGAAACCCAGCTCAAGCAGATTCTGCGTGAAGCCGAGCTGCACCAGGGGCAGCGCACCAGCGTCAGCGTTTCGGCAACGGCCAATCTGATGGTGGCGCTGCTGGAGGGGCATATCTCGCAGTATGTGCGCAGCGACTTCCGCCGCCGCCCTACCGAGCATTGGGACGAACAGTGGGCGCTGCTGTCGGCCCAGCTGCTGCGGCCACGTCAGACACTCACCTAAAGCACAGCGCCACAAACAGCAGCGCCCCGGTCGGTGAGACCGGGGCGCTGAGTTCATGCGTGTGCACGTCAAAGACAGGAGACGGGAGCGTCAGGCAACCTCGAGTTCACCCATCCACTGCCGCACCTTGCTCATGGCATTTTTCTCGATCTGGCGAATCCGCTCGGCAGACACGCCGTACATCTCGGCCAGTTCATGCAGCGTTGCCTTGTTATCGCTCAGCCAGCGGCTCTGGATGATATCCCGGGAGCGATCGTCCAGGTCTCTCAGCGCACGCTGCAGGCGGCTCGAGGCGTCCTCTTCCCAGTCGCTGTCCTCGGCCATGATGGCCGGATCCTGGCTGGCATCATCCAGATACTGAGCCGGTGAGCGGTAGACGGACTCGTCGTCGTCATCCGGCGCGCCATCGAAGCCGGCATCATGGGCCGCAAGGCGACCCTCCATTTCGCGCACCACCTCGGGCTTGACGTCGAGATCCTTGGCGATGGCCTCGACCTCGTCGTTATTCATCCAGGTCAGGCGCTTCTTGGCGCTTCTCAGATTGAAGAACAGCTTGCGCTGGGCCTTGGTAGTGGCGACCTTGACGATCCGCCAGTTGCGCAGCACGAATTCGTGAATTTCCGCCTTGATCCAGTGCACCGCAAAGGATACCAGCCGCACGCCCTGGTTGGGGTCGAAGCGCCTGACCGCCTTCATCAAACCGACATTGCCTTCCTGGATCAGATCCGCCTGAGCCAGGCCATAGCCGTTATAACCGCGCGCCACATATACAACAAAACGCAGGTGCGACATGACCAGACGACGCGCCGCGTCCAGATCGCCATCGTCGTAGAGGCGAAAACCCAGCTCACGCTCCTCATCGTCGGTGAGCATGGGGATACTATTCACGGCTCGAATGTAGCCGTTGAGATCCTGACCCGGAGATAGATTGCCTACCGGTAGAAGACTGGTGCTCATACGCAGATTGTCTCCTTCAAAAAAATCTGATGATCACTAACACATTATGACCATGAAAAACTGCTTCAGTTCCCGAAGCTAAGCAAAACTCGTCACTTGTGCTTTGCCACTCACCGCCCCAGCCATGGCAAAACAGCAGGCAAGGCTGGCGCCAGCCAGCACATCAGCGCGGGCGTATTCTCGACAGATGGCGACTTACCGCAAGCCACGCGCCCAACCAACCCAGTAGTGTACTACAGATCAACAGAGTTGCCGAGCCCGTCCAGCCCAACTGCGGCAGCGAGTAGCTGGCCCCGTAGCTGGCTGCCAGAGCGCTGATGGGCGTGGCCAGCCAGTCGCCGCCCAGGGTCAGCAGCCCCAGAGCCAGCACTCCTCCACCGAGCCCAAACCAGGCCCCGCTATAAAGGAACGGCCGCCGCACGAAGGCATGGGTCGCACCGATCAGGGTCACCACCTCGATCTCCTTGCGGCGGCTCGCCACCGCCAGGCGAATGGTGTTGCCCACCACCAGCAGCACGCCGAGCCCGAACAGCACGCCAAGCCCAAGCGTTGCGCGACGCCCCAGCTCAGCCAGCTTGCGCAGACGATCAAGCCAGGCCAGGTCGAGGCGCACTTCATCCACTCCCGGCAGCTCTTCCAGCTGAGCCGCCAGCTCACGCATGGCGAGCGGTGAGGGGTCTGACGGACTCAGCACGATACTGGCCGGCAAGGGATTGTCCGGCAGACGGTTCATCAGATCCTGAAGCCCCAGCGACTGCTGGAACTCGGCCATGCCCTGCTCGGCGGTAATCAGCCGCGACGCCTTGACCTCGGGATGAGCATCCAGCGCCTGCTGAATGCGCCTGGCCTCGCCATCATCTACTTCAGTGGCCAGATAGACCGTCGCGGTAGCGCTTGCATCCAGCTCGGCGTCCAACAGCCGTGCGCCATCCAGCATCAACCACAGGCCTGCCGGCAACACCAGGGCAATGGCGATGGCCAGCATGGTAAACAGGCTGCCCAGCGGCGAGCGTACCAGGCGCAGGGCGCTGTCCAGGCACATGGCCCGGTGATGGCGCAGCCAGCCCCGCCAACGGCTGGAGGCGGTGGTACGCTGCGTGCGTGCCCCACGCGCAGGCGCCTGCTGGCGACGCGCGCGGCTTGCCTTGGCGTTGGCTTGCGTGCTGGTTTTGGCGCTGCCCTGACGACTGGCACCGCGCCCTTTCGGCAGCTCGCGACTCATGACGCCTCCTGATCTGCGGCCAAGCGCCCGTCCTTGAGGCCCAGCGTGCGATGGCGCATGCGGGTGATCAGCGCCAGGTCATGGCTTGCGATCATTACCGTGGTGCCGATGCGGTTGAAGTCTTCGAACAGCCGCATGATATCTGCAGAAAGCTGAGGATCCAGGTTGCCGGTGGGCTCATCGGCCAGCAGCAGAGCCGGCTTGTTGACCACTGCCCGGGCGATGCCGACGCGCTGCTGCTCGCCGCCGGACAGCTCGATGGGCAACGCCCGCTCACGGTGCAAGAGCCCCACCTTGTCGAGTGCTGCACGCACCCGCCGGGCCGACTCCCGAGGCTCCATGCCCTGAATTTCCAGCGGCAGCGCCACATTGTGGAAGATCGAGCGATCGAACAGCAGCTGATGATCCTGAAACACCACACCGATCTGGCGACGATAGAAGGGAATCTGGCTGGCGTGCAGAGTGTCGATGTCATGGCCCGCCACCAGGATACGTCCCCGACTCGGCCGTTCCAGGCGCATGACAAGGCGCAGCAGCGAACTCTTGCCGGCTCCCGAGTGGCCGGTAAGAAACACCATCTCGCCGCGCCGAATACGGAAACTCAGCGCGGCCAGCGCCTCGAAACGCCCACCGTAGCGCTTTCCCACATGCTCAAAGACAATCATGCGCCGGCATCGTCGCGATCGAACAGAGCATCGACAAACTCGCGGGCCGCGAAGGGCCGCAGGTCATCCAGCGATTCGCCCACCCCGATGAAGCGAATGGGGATATCAAGCTGCTGGGCCAGCGCAAAGATGACGCCCCCCTTGGCGGTACCGTCCAGCTTGGTCAGGGTGATACCCGTGATCGGCACCGCCTCGTGGAAGGTGGTGGCCTGGGAAATGGCGTTCTGCCCGGTGCCGGCATCCAGCACCAGCATCACCTCGTGGGGTGCGTTCTCGTCAAGCTTGCCCATCACCCGGCTCACTTTCTTGAGCTCTTCCATCAGGTGCGCTTTATTGTGCAGCCGACCGGCGGTATCGGCGATCAGCACATCCACGCCTCGGGCGCGGGCTGCGGCCAGGGCATCATAGACGACTGAAGCGCTGTCGGCGCCGGTGTGCTGGGCGATCACCGGCACCTTGTTGCGCTCACCCCAGACCTTGAGCTGTTCTACCGCGGCGGCACGGAAGGTGTCGCCGGCAGCCAGCATCACGCTGCGCCCCTCGCGCTGGAACCGCTGGGTCAGCTTGCCGATGGTGGTGGTCTTGCCCACGCCGTTGACGCCGATCACCAGAATCACAAAGGGCCCTTCGCCCTTGGGCGGCAGCGTCAGCGGCTGGGTAACGCCTTCCAGCAGCGTGGCCAGTTCGTCCTGCAGCGCACGATAGAGCGCCTCGGGCTCCTTGAGCTCCTTGCGCGACACGCGCTCGGCCAGGCGGTCGATGATGCCGGTGGTGGCCTCGATACCCACGTCGGCCAGCAGCAGCTGGGTCTCGAGGTCCTCCATCAGGTCATCATCGATCTGCTTGCGGCCCAGAAACAGGTTGGCCACACCGTCGGAGAGGTTGGCCCGGGTCTTGCCCAGGCCTTCCTTCATGCGCCGGAACCAGCCCCGCCTTTCGCTTGTGGGCTTTTCGCTGCCGACGTTCTCCTGCCGAGCGCTGGCGGCGACCTCGGGGGCTTCAGCCTCGGCGGCCTCGAAGAGCGGCTCGGGCTCCACCGCTACGGCGTCGGCGGGGTCAACGACAGGCACGACCTGCTCGGCAGTCTCGACGGGCTCGGGCGACTCGTCTACCGGCACCGAGACCGGAGGCTCTTCCTTGGCTAGGGGCTCTCCTCTGGCTGAGAGTTCCTGAGCTGAATGCTCTTGTTGCGCTGAAGGCTCTTCTCGCTCTTGAGCTGTCGTCGAGGCGTCCTGGGCGCTATCGGACGGCGATTCTGACGATGGCTCAGCGGTGTCGGGCGCCTCTTCCTGATCAAGAACGTCTTGTTCAAGAGCCTCGTCCTGCGCCGACTTGTCATCCTTGTGTTTCTTGCGTTTGAAAAAACCGAACATGGCGGGATCACTGCCTCGCGGGTGAACGAATGCCCACATCCTACCATCGCGCACCATGACTGTGGACAAGCCGCCCGCTACAATCGCCCCATGAAACGACGACACGCTCCCAAGGGCAGAACACGCAGTGCGCGTGGTCTCCGCAAGTCGCCGGCAAAAGCCCCAGCGGCCGGTAGCGGCCGGCTACGCATCATCGGCGGCGAGTTTCGCCGCCGCCTGCTGCCGGTCATCAACAGTCCCGGACTGCGCCCCACCCCGGATCGCGTCCGCGAGACCCTGTTCAACTGGCTGGCCGGCGTCACGCCCGGCGCCCGGGTGCTGGATCTGTGCGCCGGCACCGGCGCACTGGGGCTCGAGGCGCTATCGCGGGGTGCCGCCGAGGCGCTGCTGGTGGAGAGCGATGCGAACGTGGCGGCAGCGCTCGGTAACAACCTGGCCACCCTGGGCATCGGCGATGATCGCGCTCGAGCCATCTGCAGCGAGGTCATGCGGTTTCTGACCGGTCCTTCCTGCCCCTTCGATCTGGTCTTTCTCGACCCGCCCTTTCGCCAAGGGCTGGCTGCGCCCTGCTGCGCGGCCCTGGCCGACGGCTGGCTAGCGGAGGACGCCTGGATCTATGTGGAAACCGAAAACGGGCTGACGCTCCAGGCGCCAACGGACTGGGCTCTGCATCGCGAGGTTCGCGCCGGCGACAGCCATGGCCGCCTGTATCACTACACACATCGGCAGACACCGCAGGCAGACGCTTGCTGAGCCCGGCTCGTGGCGTTACGCTGCCCGGCGATGGGTTGTCCATCCAGAGGCCGCCCCGCTCTCAGGTAATCGTCAGGAGAAACGCATGAGTATCGAACTCTTCAACCAGCTCGAACAGAAGGTCACCAGCGCCGTCGAGGCCCTGGAGTTGATGAAAATGGAAGTCGAGGAGCTGCGTGAGGAAAACACTCGCCTCAAGCAGGAGCGCGAAGCCTGGGGGCAGCGCCTGACGTCACTGCTTGGCAAGTTCAATGAAGTCGATGTTGACGAGGCCAGCGCTCCGGCCCGTCAGGAAACCGGCGTCTGAGCCTTTTTCTGTCCCTTCCTGCGACAAGCCGAGCCAGCACCGCGCCTCACCTTGGTGGACGCGGTGCTGGCTCGGCTCATTCAATGATTAGTGTGCGCGACATCAAGCAGGCATCCTCTCGCCCACCGCCGTTCAGCGCGGGATAGTAGCCCCTGCGATAGCCGTCTTCGATGAAACCTGCCCGGCGATACAGCGCCAGCGCGGCGTCGTTGCCCGCCCGCACTTCCAGCAACAGCGTCTCGCTTCCCCAGCCAGCCGCTCGCTCGATGATACCGTCAAGCAGCTGCCTGGCAAGACCCTGCCGCCGCCATCGGGGCGCAACCACAATGGCTTGAAGCTCGGCATCGAAGCCAAGGCTGACCAGCACGGCATGCCCCGCCAGCTCTTGTTCGCACCGGGCTCCCAGCACCGCCGTGGTTTTATCGGCAAGCGCCGCCGTCCACTGCGCCTCGGACCAGGGGGTCGATGGGCTCGCCCGCTCAAGCGCCAGCAGCTCGGGCAGGTCGTCTGGTACCAGCTCGCGCAGCTCGATCGATGGGCCGCTCATGGCAACGATGGCCTTGTCGTCACTGCTCGAAGGACCGCCAGGCCAACAGCCGCGGCCACAGCGCGCGCTTGGCCTCGGCGCTGGTGCTCAGCGTGCCAAGCTCGGGACCCTGCCACAGCGGCAGGTCCAGGGTAGCGCTGTGCTGGCCATCGATGGCCAGCAGGGCCTCCAGGGTCTCGTCCATGCCGAATGCGAATGCCCGCCGGGGCGCCCAGCCCGCCAGCCGCTGTCGCCCGTGCAGGAAGGCGCACAGGCCGTCTCGCGCATCCTGACCGGGATCCTGACTCATGACCTGAAGCGACGCTCCTGTCACCGGTGGCCAGCGATAGTCTTCCAACGACGGCGGCTGCTCGAGCGCCATGCCGGCGGCCGCGAACAGGTTGGCCAGCAGCCGGACTTCAACAGCAGACAGCGCCTGCTGGCCGGGAGTCACCACCAGCCAGCGTCCGTCCAGGCAGGCCACCTGCAGGCTGAACTGCCAGGATGGCTCGGCCTGAGCTTGAGCCCGGGGCGCGCTTTCAGGCGACGATGCACGCTCGGTGGTCGTCGCCACCTGCTGCGTCTTTGTTCCTGCCTGTGACGCGACTTCGGGCGTGGGCCGCCCCGCCTCGGCATTTTCAGGCGTCAAATCATCGAGCAGCGCCCGGGCGCGCCGAGGCATCGAGGCTCGTGACGGTGCCTCTGATTCACTGCGGGCCTGGCCGGCCTGTGATACCGGTGCTGGAGATGCCTCTGGCGTCAACAGCGCCTGCAGGCGTTCACTCGGCGCTACCTTAGGCTGCCCCTCGGTGCTTTGTTCAGTCCTCAGCTCAGGCCAGTCACAGACCTCGCTGGGGCGCGCAGTGGGCAACTGGTAGCGGGCCACCCAAGCCGTCAGACCCATGGCGTCCAGATACTGCAGCCGCTGTGGTTCGCTGATCACGCCCCGACGCCCTGGCAGTTCGGAGAGTCAGGGCGCGTGCCGCCGCGTTTTTCCCACTCCGCCGGCGTGTAGGGGTGCAGCGCCAGCGCATGGACAGGCCCGGCCAGCTCATCGGCAACCAGCGCATAGATCTGCTGATGGCGCTTGACCGGCAGCACTCCTTCGAAGTGCGAGGACACCAGGGTCACCTTGAAGTGGGTCTCCGAGTTGGCCGGCACCGCATGGCGATGGCTCTCGTTTTCTATCTGCAGATAGGCGGGCTCAAGGGCCTGAAGCTTCTCTTCAATCAAGGCTTGAACCTTCATATTCGCTCCTCGATACGGGTTGTTGATTCATTGTACCTGCTTGGCAGGGGTCGATGTACGCCTCCGCCCCAGCGGCAGGCGACCCAGGCTGACCAGCAGCGCCAGCAGGCAGCTGAGGCTGCCAAGCCACAGCGTCGCCTGCACCGGCAGCCCCGCGGCCAGAAAGGCGCCGACCAGCGCCACCCCCAACGACTGTCCCACCGTGCGCGTGGTGCTCATGGTGCCCGAGGCATTGGCACTGCGCTCCCGGGGAATGCTGCCCATCAGCTCGCGATTGTTGGGCGGTTGAAACAGTCCGAAGCCTGTTCCGCACAGCGCCATGCGCCAGAGAATCTCCAGCATGCCGGCGTCGGCATCGAGCCGCGCCAGCGACACCAGCCCGATCAGCAGCAGCCCGAGACCAGCGCTGGCCGGCAGCGCCGGGTTGAGGCGATCAGCCAGACGACCGGCCAAAGGCCCCACAAACATCACCGTCAGCGGCCAGGGCGTGAACAGCCAGGCCGTCTGCAGCGGGGTCAGGCCCATGTTCTGCTGAAACATGAACGACAGTGCCACGAAGGCCACTCCATGGCCGATGAACGCCAGGCTCTGGGCGGCTAGTGCCAGACGAAAGCGCGGCACGCTAAACAGCGCAAGATGCAGCAGCGGATGGGGCGCGCGGCGCTGTCGCCACAGGAACAGGGTAAACGCCAGCCCCGCCAGTATCAGCCACAGCAGCACCGGCAGGCGCAGCGCCCCATCGCCCAGCGCCTCCATGGCGGCAAAGAAGGTCGCCAGGGTCGCAATGGCGCACAGCGCGCCAAACACATCGAAATTACCCTGACGGCGTGGCTCCCTGGGCAGCGCACGCCAAGACATCCAGGCGGCAGCCACGCCCAGCGGCGCCGGCAGCACGAACAGCCATGGCCAGTTGGCCACCGACAGTACCAGACCGCCGATGGCAGGCCCGATGGCATAGCCCACTGCCACTACCATGGAGCTGAGGCCCAGGGCGCTGACCAGCAGCAGGGTAGGAAAGATCGAACGATAGAGCGAGGTGCCGATGGAAAGCGTCGCCGCCGCGCCCAGCCCCTGCAGGGCGCGAAACAGCAGCAGCGACTCGAGGCGAGTGGACAGCGCCGCCCCCACCGCGGCCAGGCTGAACAGCGCCATGCCAAAGGTGTACAGACGACGCCGGGAGAGCAGCTCGCTGAGCGCGGCAAACACCAGCAGAAAGGCCGCGCATACCACCTGGAAGAGGTTGGTCACCCACACCACCTGAGAACCGGTGACCTGCAGGTCATCGGCAATGCTGGGCAGCGCCACGTTGACCATGGTGGTATCGATCACCGCCATGCTGGTGCCCAGCACCAGCGCCAGCACCGCCAGGCGCCGCTCGCGCCCCGGCAGGCCATCATCGCCTTCGCGGTCTGTGAAAAGACGGCTGTTCATTCCCTCTCCTGAATATGACTCAGGGCTATTGCAGTTAGCCTCAATCACCTTGGTTGAGCCGTCGACAGGTCTGCGAGGGGGCGCTATGAATCCATCCCTGGACGCTACCTACGCCATCCATGGCGTAGGACCCCCTCTTCGACCTGTCCCCGGCTCTTCTGGACATATCCAACTGCGATAGCCCTGGAATATGACTCCGACGGTTTTCCCCCGCCCGCTACGCACTCGACTCCACACCCGCTTGCCCGCTGCCCGTGTGCCACAGACAATGGTGCCGCGCACTTACCTCGCAAGGCGTTCGCAGCGCACTGTCTATTTACCCGCCAGAAGGAGATTCACGCCATGGCTGCAGCGGTTCAACGTGTCCTGATCCTGGTGACCAGCGGCCCCAGCACGCCGGCACGCTGCGCTGCGCCCTTCCATATTGCGACGCTGCTGGCGTGCCTGGATGCCGAGGTGACGCTCTATCTTACCGGCGAGGCGGCCGAGCTGGCTCGCCCCGGCGTGGCCGAGGCGCTGCATGCCGACCCTGAGGGCGCGCCGGTCATCCACTTTATTCGCCAGGCCCGGCAAATGGGAGCACGCCTGCTGCTGTGCCGCAAACCGCCGGCTCCCGGCCAGCCGCATGAGGCGTTGCCTGAGACAGCGCTAGAGCTGATCGACGAGGTCGAAGGCTACGGCAGCGGCGGCGAGCTGGCGACCATGATTCTTGAATACGAACGGGTGCTTTCGCTGTGATACTCGACGGTCTGACCTTTCCCGACAATTTGTGGTATGCCCCCGAGCACAGCCTGTGGCTGCGTGAGGAAGACGACGGCCAGATCACGCTGGGCCTCAGCGCCTACGGTGTGGCGCTGTTCGGCGATATCTTCGCCTTCACTCCCAAGCGTCTCGGCGCATACATCGCCGCCGAGCGCAGCTTCGGCGTAGTCGAATTCGCTAAGGCGGCCTCTGCCGCCAGAAGCCCTATCGCCGGCAGCGTGGCGGCCCACAACCCGCTGCTGGATCCGCGCCCGGCGCTGATCCATCGCGACCCCTATGGCGAGGGCTGGATGATCCGTCTGATGCCTGACGACTGGGACAGCGCTCGCACTCAACTGCTGCAGGGCGAACAGGCCATCGCCGCCTTCGCCGAGCAGGCCGAGCTGGACGGCTTCGACCCCGAGGACACTAGCGTTCAGGCGCTGAAATGGAAAACCTGAAAATGGCATACGTAGAAAAGCGACGCTAAAGGTGCCAGCAAAGGAAGCGCTGAAGAAATCGTCGAGCGGCTCAAGCACAAGGCGCACGGAGCGCAGGAACCGGAGCATATGCAGTATACGTGAGGATTCCGAGCACCGCGCAACGCAGTGATTGAGACGCGCAGGCATTTATTCAGTGTTTTCCAAAGTGGCGGAAGGCAGTGGGAGTCGAACCCACCCAGGAACGGCTGCCGTCCCCAACCGGAGTTGAAGTCCGGCCGCACCACCGGATGCGATTGCCTTCCGTCTGGCGGACGCCATCTTAACGCGTTCTGATGCGCTGGACCACGCTGCTCTCCTCACGGATCCGGCGCTCGTTGCCGAAACGGCGCGTCACGCCGATACGGTCCAGGTGCTCAAGCAGCTGCACGCAGCGCTTGCGCCCGATGCCCAGCGCATCACGGAAGGTGACCACCCGCAGCGTGCCGTCAACATCGGCAAGCGAAACCGCCGTGTCGGCCAGCGTTTCGATGGTGCTCTCGGGATAGAAAAGGTCGCGCACCACCTGATGCAGCTCGCCCATGCGCGCCAGCTTGCGCAGCAGTCCGCGCACTTCGGCTTCGTCATTGCCTTCCAGCCTGGCGAGATCACGCACCCAGGGTGGATCGATACCGCCGTCGTTCAAGTGCACCAGCAGCCGCGCCTTGAGCACTTCTTCTGCCTCGCTCAGGCGCACCCGGTGATCGGGCAGGTGCAGCCAGGGGCCGCTGGAGGCCAGACGACCGTCGGCCAGCGCGGCCTCGACCAGCGCGGCATACACCGCCGGCTCCAGCTGTGGCAGACCTTGTGACACGCCATAGCGCCGCAGGCGGCTGCGGTCGGGCCCCGGTTCGTCGGGCTGCTCTTCGTGAAATCGCCCCAGCGCCTCGGTAAGCGCATCGCCAAGCTCGCGCCAACGCTTGGCATCAAACAGTCGCGGCCCGCGAGGCGTTTCCAAGGTGATGGCACTATCCGGCAGCAGCCAGCTGACCCGCGGACGATTGAACTGACGCTCCAGCCGCTCAGGCGCCAGGCCGTTGCCGGCGCTGGCCAGCAGCACCGACAGGGCCTGTTCAAACTCACCCTCGGCAAGCGCATGCAGCTGGGCCAGCCGCGCCGCCCTCATGCAGGTTGTCGTTCTGGTAGCTGACCGAGAAATAGTTCGGGTTGCAGTTCGCCCCGGTCAGCTGCGACGGCCCGGCATTGGCGGACAGGAAGAACTTGCCCTGCGCCGTCGCCGCCGGCACCACCGCGACCGCGACGTTCGAGAACACGATCCCCGCCAGCACGTCCACCTTGTCCTGCTGGATCATGCGGTCGGCC
>ERZ1032675.67-NODE-67-length-15860-cov-5.433344_pt1 | contig 15860 bp, 14 predicted proteins | sample MGYA00516694_ERZ1032675 | MGnify/ENA primary metagenome ERZ1032675 (study PRJEB33719, sample SAMN04261600) | wastewater metagenome | biome: rural village; feature: latrine urine exit; material: soil | place: El Salvador | collected 2013-01-14 ...
GGCCGATCAGGCCATCACCAGCCGGCGGGGGCGCACCGACTTTGTGCGCGGCGTCCACTACAGTGACGACAAGGGCCAGCTGCGGGTACGCGAAGCCGGCCCGCAGGGATCAGGCATCCTGTCGTCCATGGCGCTGGCCGACTGCCTGATCGAGATCGGCCCCGAACACGACCGGATCGAACCCGAGGCGCCGGTCACCATCCAACTTCTTAGATGTTATCCATGAGGTGCCTGTCATGAGTCTTACTCACTTGGATGCTCGTGGTGCCGCCCACATGGTGGATGTGGCGGACAAGCCCGAGAGCCGGCGCGAGGCCAGTGCCTCCGGCTGCATTCGCATGCGCCCCGAGACCCTGGCGCTGCTTGGTGCTGGCGGTCTGCCCAAGGGCGATGTATTGGCCACGGCGCGCATTGCCGGCATACAGGCCGCCAAGTGCACTCACGAACTGATTCCGCTGTGTCATGCGCTGCCGCTGTCGAAAGTCAGTGTCGATTTCGAACTCGATAGCGCCGCCAGCTGCGTGCGCGTCTATGCCACCTGCCGCCTCAATGGCCGCACCGGCGTGGAAATGGAGGCCCTCACCGCGGTGTCGGTGGCCTGCCTCACGCTCTACGACATGTGCAAGGCCGTCGACAAGGACATGCAGATCGGCGACATCCATCTGGACACCAAGAGCGGCGGCGTCTCCGGCGACTACAGCCGTGCGGACACGCATCCGGATCAGCCAACGCCCATCGTAGCCCCCGGTGCCGAAGTTGGGAGGATGCCGCCGTCGCTGGCCAGCGACGAGGTGCCCAGCGTGCGCGTCAAGTGTCTGGCCGAGCTGCGTGAGCGTCTCGGCACCGGCGAGCTGACGGTGCCCTTCGATGAGCTTGCCAGTGCCGATGTGGCCGGCCTCAAGGCGGCGCTGAAGGCCCAGGACGCGCGCTTCAACCAGCTCGACGACAAGCGCCTGCTGTGCGCGGTCAATCAGAGCATGGCCAGCGATGCCACACCGCTGACCCACGACGATGAAGTCGCTTTCTTCCCGCCGGTGACCGGAGGCTAAGCATGATCCATGTGCAGCACGAAGCCTTTGATGCGGGCGCCGAGCAGCGCGCCATGCTCAAGGGGCGACGCGACATCGGCGCGGTGGTCAGCTTCACCGGGCTGGTGCGCGACTTCAACGAGCAGCCCGACGTGCACGCCCTGACCCTCGAGCACTATCCGGGCATGACCGAAAAGGCGCTGGCGGAAATCGTCGCCGAAGCCGAGTCGCGCTGGCCGCTGCAGGCGGTACGCATCATTCATCGCGTGGGACGGCTGGCGCCGGGCGATCCCATCGTGCTGGTCATCGTGGCCAGCGCTCATCGCCGCGACGCTTTTCTGGCCTGCGACTTTCTGATGGACTACCTCAAGACCCGGGCACCGTTCTGGAAAAAAGAGCAGAGCGCCAGCGGCGACTACTGGGTGGCCGAACGCGCCTCGGATCAACAAGACGCCAGCCGCTGGGCCACCAGCTCCAGGGAGACTTCACATGACTGAACAGCTGATCGACAACTTCGGCCGTCGGGTCGACTACGTTCGCCTGTCGGTGACCGATCGCTGCGACTTTCGCTGCGTGTACTGCATGAGCGAAGACATGACGTTTCTGCCGCGCAGCGAAGTGCTCAGTCTTGAAGAAATCGGCCTGGTGGCCAGGGCATTCACCGAGCTTGGCGTCAAAAAGCTGCGCCTGACCGGCGGTGAACCGCTGGTGCGGCGCGATATTACCGGCCTGGTGAAGAACATCGGCCGCCTGCCAGGACTCAGCGACTTCGCCATGACCACCAACGGCGCCAGCCTTCGCAAGCTGGCTCCGCAGCTGCGGGAAGGCGGGCTCAAGCGGCTCAATATCAGCCTGGACTCGCTGGATGCCGATCTCTTTCGCCGCCTGACCCGCACCGGTGACCTGGCCAAGGTCATTGACGGTATTCGCGCCGCACGCGAGGCCGGCTTCGAACGTATCAAGCTCAATGCCGTCATTCTCAAGGGGCGCAACGATGATGAAGTGTTGCCGCTGGTCGAGTTCGCCATCGCCGAAGGGCTCGATATCAGCTTCATCGAAGAAATGCCGCTGGGCGATATCAGCGACCATTCTCGGGCTGAGACCTATTGCTCCAGTGATGAAGTGAAGGAGCGAATCGAGGCACGCTATCGGCTTACCGCCAGCGCCGAGACCACGCCAGGCCCCTCGCGCTATTTCGCCCTGGATAATAGCCCGACTCGTGTCGGTTTTATTTCGCCACACAGTCATAACTTCTGCGCCAGCTGCAACCGGGTAAGGGTGACGGTGGAAGGGCGTCTGCTGCTGTGCCTCGGCAATGAACATTCGGTGGACCTGCGCGCCGTGCTGCGCAATCATCCCGGCAATGTTGACCGGCTAAAGCAGGCCATTATTGATGCCATGCCCCTCAAGCCGGAGCGTCACCACTTCACTACCGATGGTGATATTCAAGTGGTGCGATTCATGAACATGACCGGGGGCTAGGGCCTGTTGACGTTTCCTCACGGCCGCGACAGAGGTCCATTGGGTGCAGAACAAGGCATGAGGAGCGTCGTTGGGTGGTTCCCAATGAGCGACGAATAACGCCGTGCTGTGCCCAATGGACCCCGTCCCTTCGGGTTGCGCGCCAAAGGACGCCATGCTGCGTTGCGAAACTGGGTAAGGGCACCACCATTACCGGCGTTTCGCGCCTTGCCTGACGCCCTTTGGCGCAGCAACGCGGTTCGCGATGAAACGTCAACAGGCCCTAGTTAAAGTTGCCCCCGGTTTTTATCGGCTGATGCTTTCACTGATGACCACGATATAGGCTTCTGGTCGATAAGTTCATGATCATTTAACACTCATGGCGCAGGAAGTGCGCTATCTTTTCACTGTCTTTTCTTGCCAGACGCTTAATCAGCATATATCTTCTATCCGAGTGTTTATCGGGAAAATCCCGGTTGTCCGGTTACCCGTATATGGAGAAACGGTGATGTCTAGTGAAGCCTTGGAGCGCATTGCCCGCAACAAGAACGTTGCTCGCGCTGCGGCACGGCAGCTCAGCACTGAGCAGCTGAATAAGTTGATGGAAGTGATCGGCGAAGTCATTGAGCAGAAGCATGAAGACGAGCGTCGTCGTGAAGAAGAGAATGCAGCAAAGGCCCGCAAGCTGGCAGAGATTCGCGAGCAGATTGAAGAAGCGGGTCTGTCTATCGAAGACCTGGTGCCAGAACAGCCGCGTCGCAAGCGTGGCCGTCCGCCCAAGAACAAGAGCTGAGACAATGACGCTCGCATCCTCAAGATGTGACTGCAGGTAAAAGAAACACCCGCCTTCGAGCGGGTGTTTTTATGCGGATTTGGTGTGCTTCGTGAGAGCGTTGCACTTGTGAAGAGCATGCCGCGAAAAGCGCCGTCAGGCGCCTAAACTGGCTTCCTACAAAACCGGGTCGGCGGCGAGCAGTTGCAGGTGCACGCTCGGCATTCGGCGCAGATGCTGCCCGAGCCAGTCAAGCAGGCGAGGGCGCAGGGCCTGGCGAAGGTCGGCGAGAGTATCGGTCTGAATGTCTTCGAGACACAGGTCGAGCCAGTCGGCGAATGCGGCTTCATCCAGCGGCGAGGCCAGGTTGCCATCGAGCAGTAGCTGGCCGATTCGCGTCCAGCCCTCACCGCTGGCAGTGACGGTCAGCGCCACGAACAGTTCACCGTGACGATGGGCGCCATCGCCTTCGAGCCCTGGCAGGGCAGCGACTTCATCCTGACGAATGATGCGCGGCGTCTGTGGATAGCGCGCCTCCAGATGCAACCCCTCCTGATCGAGACGAATCAGGTCGCCATTGCGCGGAATAAGCGGCGCTTCGATACCTAGCTCTTCGGCCAGCTGCTGATGTGCCTGCTGGTGGCGCATTTCGCCATGCACCGGAATCAGACGTCTGGGGCGCGTCCAGCCATACAGGGTGGAGAGTTCTTCCTGAGCCGGATGGCCAGAGGCGTGCAGGTCGGGATATTCGCGGTCGTCCATCAGCCGAACGCCAAGTCGGGTGAGGCCACTTTTGAGCCGCTCGATCAGGCGCTCGTTGCCGGGAATCGCCCGGGAGGAAAAGATCACGCAGTCGCCGGGGGCCAGCTCCATGTGCGGATGTCGGCCCTGAGCCAGGCGTGACAGCGCCGCCCGCGGCTCGCCCTGGCTGCCGGTGGCGATCACCAGCACTTCCTCAGGTGGCAGATAGCCCAGGTCGCGGGTGGGCACCAGCGGCGGCAGATCATCGAGATAGCCAAGGCCGCGAGCCACGGCCACCATGCGTTCCATGGAGCGTCCCATTAGGCTGACCCGCCGCCCGCACTGAGCCGCCGCGCGGCCAATCGCCAGTACCCGGGCCAGGTTGCTGGCAAAGCAGCTGACGATAACCCGCCCCTGACAACCGGCGATGGCAGGCGTCAGCGCCCGGGCCACGGTACCCTCGCTGCGCGAGCGGCCCGGCTCGGGCGCATTGGTGGAGTCGCCCACCACGAGATCCACCGGTGCCAGTGCCTGAAAGATTTCCGGGTCCACGGCTGGGCCGATCAGCGGTTCCGGGTCCAGCTTCCAGTCGCCGGTATGCAGCACACGATAGCTGCCTGCGGTCAGCAGCAGGGCGCAGCTCTCGGGAATCGAGTGGGTCAGCGGCAGGTAGCGCAGCGCAAAGGGGCCGATATCCAGCGCCTCACCCGGCTCGATCACCTGGATCGCATTCTGAGTCAGGCCGCGCTCGGCAAACTTGGCGCGCAGCAGCCCCGCAGCCAGCGGCGTGGCATGAATCGGGCAGCCCCATTTCGGCCACAGCCAGGCGGCGGCGCCGATATGGTCCTCATGGCCATGGGTAATGATCAGTGCGGCAGGGCGAATATCCAGGGTGGCAAGCGTCGCGATGTCGGGAACCTGAAGCGGACTGTCGGGCAGATCCTGGCGGATCATCATGCCGCAATCCACCGCGATCCAGTGGCCATCATGCCCATACAGGTTCAGGTTCATGCCGATCTCGCCCGAACCGCCCAGCGGCAGAAAGTGCAGCGGCGGGCGACGGCGAGGGCGAATCTGAACGTGGGGCTGTAACATGAACGTGAGTCGTATCCGAAGAAGAGTAACGCCCACTATATCAGCCCAGGCGGGGTTGTTGTTGTGGAACCGCTTTCAGAGCGGCGGTGGGATATGTGAAGCGATATGAACTATCGTAACTTTTTCTCGCGCTGCAACCTGTCCAAGGCAGGCAGATTATTCGTTATAATGCGCGCCCTGTTGTCAGCCAGCACGCGTCAGCCAGTGTTTGCCAATCATCAGCTCTCGTTGACAACTAAAGCTCAGTCACTACAGCGGCCCTTCAATGTCACACTATTATCGCCTGGTAGTCTCTTGCCCCGACCGCGTCGGGATTGTGTCTCACGTTTCCGGCTTCATTGCCGATCAGGGCGGTTCCATCACCGAAGCCAGCCAGCATTCTGATCTGGAGGCGGGACGATTCTTCATGCGCTATGAGATTCGCGCCGATTCCATCGGTATCACCCGCGACGACTTCAGCACGGCCTTCGCGCCTGTCGCTGAGGAATTCGACATGAGTTGGGCGTTGACCGACTCATGCAATCGGCAGCGAGTGGTGCTGATGGTCAGCAAGGAGAGTCACTGTCTGGCGGATTTGCTGTACCGCTGGAGTACCGGCGAACTGGATTGCGATATTGTCGGCGTGGTGTCCAACCATGACAGCATGCGTTCGCTCACCGAGTGGCATGACATTCCCTATCATCACGTGCCGGTAGAGGCCGAAAACAAGGCCCCGGCCTTCGCCGAGGTTCAGCGCCTGGTGGATGAAATGCAGGCCGATTGCGTGGTGTTTGCCCGCTACATGCAGATCTTGCCGCCGGATTTATGTGAACGCTATGCCGGGCGCGTGATCAATATTCACCACAGCTTTCTGCCGTCCTTTGCCGGCGCCAGGCCGTATCACCAGGCCTACCAGCGCGGCGTCAAGCTGATCGGCGCGACCTGCCACTACGTGACCGAAGCTCTCGATGCCGGCCCGATCATCGAGCAGGACATCCACCGCGTCAGCCACTGCCATACTCCTCAGGATCTGGTGCGCTTTGGTCGCGATGTGGAAAAGGCCGTGCTGGCCAGAGGGCTGCGCTGGCACCTGGAAGACCGCGTCATCGTGCATGGCAACAAGACCGTGGTCTTTGCCTAGCGCTCAAGCCCAACAGAGAGCCAACGGAGAATCGCATGTCATTTTCTGATCCTGTGCTGGCCCCGTGGCTGTTATGGCTCTGCTTTGCACTTGCCGCCGCCTTCCTCGGCCTGGCCCTGAGCCGGCGGCCCTGGCGAACCCTGCTGCAGGACAGCGGGCTTCAGCACCGCTGGCTGGCCGCCACCGTCATCGTCATGCTGATGTGGCAGCTGCGCGCCCAGGCGGTGGACTGGCTGACCCTGCACCTGATGTTCACCGCGCTGCTGACGCTGCTGTTCAAGGCTCCCTTGGCATTGATCACCATCACCCTGGTCAATCTGGGCATGGTTGCCATCGGGCGCTGTGACTGGAGCCTGCTAGGCATCAACCTGCTGGTTACCGGCGTGGTGCCGGCGCTGGTCATCAGCCTGGTGTGGCGGCTGGTTGACCGCTACCTGCCGGACAACCTGATGGTCTTTATTTTCATCTGCGGCTTCTTCGGCTCGGCGCTATCGACCCTCGTCGCCGGTCTCGTCGCCGTCGGCCTGGTGCTGCTTGGCGCATCAGACCCCGAAGTGATACGCAACGCCCTGGAATACGCCCGCTTCCTGCCCCTGCTGATGCCCTCCGAAGCCTTCATCACCGGCATGCTGCTCAGCATCTTGATCATCTACCACCCCGACTGGGTCGCCACCTTCAGTCAGCACCGCTACATCGACACCAAATAGCACCTGACTTGTGGCAGTGTCGCCTTCGGGAGGCCTGCGGCCTCCATCGCCCAATGAATTGGCCTCCTGCGAACACCTGGCCTGTGTCATCTGCACCATCTGATCTGTGCCACCGTTCCTGGAGGTGGGTCACAACGGCAAACTCAGCTGCCGGCTATCGTGGTCGGGTTTGATTCTCACGCCGATGCCAAGCAGGCGGACAGGGCGGCGTTTGCGTTGCCAGGCGCTTTCCAGCAGGTCGAGCAGGCGCTGGGTGTCGGCGCCGTGGCCGCGTTCTTCCATGGTAGTGAGGCTGAAGTCGTCGAAGCGAACCTTGACGAAGCGGGCCATGGTGGGGGGGTGGCCGTGGCGCTCCAGGCGCTGCTCCAGCTTTTCGGTCAGCGGCAGCAGGGCCTGGCGGGCGGCGTCGAGACTGGGCAGGTCCTGAGCGAAGGTGGTTTCCACGCTGACGGACTTTCTGTCCCGGTCGACCTTCACCGGGCGGTCGTCGATGCCCCGGGCCAGCTGGTGCAGACGCAGCCCGAACTTGCCGAACTCTTCCAGCAGGCGCTGCAGCGGCAGCTGGCGCAGCTCGGTGCAGGTCTGAATGCCAAGCCCGTGCAGCTTGGCTTCGGTGGCTGGGCCGACGCCGTGCAGTTTGCCCACCGGCAGCGTCTCGATAAAGGCCAGGGCCTGCTCCGGCGGAATCACCGTCAAGCCATCGGGCTTTTCCCAGTCGCTGGCGATCTTGGCCAGAAAGCGTGACGGGGCCACACCCACAGAAAGTGTGATACCGGTGCGCGCCAGGCACTGCTGTTTGAGCCACTGGGCCATATAGGTAGCGCTGCCCTGAAAGGCCGTGACCGCCGACACATCCAGATAGGCTTCATCCATTGACAGCGGCTCGACGATAGGCGTGAGTTCAAAGAAGATCTCCTGAATCGCCCGGGAGACCTCGCGGTATTTGTCGAAGTTACCCGGCAGCAACGTCAGCGTCGGGCACAGCCGCAGGGCGCGGGCGGTGGGCATGGCCGAATGAATGCCATAGGCCCGGGCCGGGTAGTTGCAGGTGGCGATCACGCCGCGCCGCTCGCTGGCCCCGCCAATGGCCAGCGGAATGTCGCGCAGCGCCGGGTTGTCGCGCATCTCCACCGCGGCATAAAAGCAGTCGCAGTCCGCGTGCAGAATCTTGCGCACGGGCGAAGGTGAAGCCGAATCCGACGTTGAGTCTGAAATCAAAGCCATATCACGCATTTCCGCTAGCCGTTGCCAGGGCACTTTATCGGGCAAAGAAAAGACTAGTTAAGCGCCCGGCCATCGCCGCCGCGAATCACCCCCACACCAATGCCCTCGATTTCCAGCTCCTGATGGCGCAGGTCGACGCTGATCGGCGCGAATTCCTCGTTTTCTGCGATCAGCGTCACCGTATGGCCCTTGCGCTGAAAACGTTTGACGGTCACGTTGTCTTCCAGGCGGGCCACCACGATCTGGCCGTCACGAATACGGTCGGTGCGATGCACGGCCAGAAGATCACCCTCGAGAATGCCCACATCCTTCATCGACAGGCCGCGCACGCGCAGCAGATAGTCTGCCCGGGGAGTAAAGAACTCCGGAGGCAGCGGGCAATAGCGGTCGATATGCTCGATAGCGAGAATCGGACTGCCGGCGGCCACTTCTCCGATGATCGGCAGGCCCGTGGGGACATCGTCACCGGCGCTGCTGGCCGGCTGGGCGTCGTGCTCCCGGGCGGGCAGCTGAATCCCCCGCGAGGTGCCGCGAATCATGCGGATGACGCCCTTGCGCTCCAGGGCGCGAAGGTGTTCCTCGGCGGCGTTGGGCGAGCGAAAGCCCAGCGCGCGGGAGATCTCGGCGCGGGTCGGCGGATAGCCCATTTCGTTGATCGTCTTGATGATGAAGTCGTAGACGTTCTGCTGGCGCGGCGTGAGGGGACGGGACATGCGACCTCCTGGCTGGATAAGCGGCAAGCGAGTAAAGCTGGGTTGGTGAAGCGCTGCCGTGCATTGGTCAAGTATACAGCATGGTAATGCATCCAGTAAGAATCTGCTCTGCTATCCACAAGACTGCCAAGGGTTTTTTCATACCGTGACAGCCACCCTCGGCCTGCTCGGCATCGGCGCCTGGTTCTTGGGCCATTTGAAACACCAGATCGTTTAAAACAGACATTTGCACCGCGTATTGAGCCGTGTCCACGGCTGCCTTACACTCTGGTCATATTCAAACAAATGTTTGTGAGCAATCAGTTTTCGTACAAAACCGATCACTCTGGATACCCCACCATGGCCCAGCCCGATACCGTTACCCGCATTCTGGACACCGCGGAGGTGCTGTTTGCCGAGCGCGGCTTCGCCGAAACCTCGCTGCGCACCATCACCAGCAAGGCCAAGGTCAACCTCGCCGCCGTCAACTACCATTTCGGCTCCAAGAAGTCGCTGATCCAGGCGGTATTTGCCCGCTATCTTGACCCATTCGCGGTGCGCTTTCACGCCGCCCTGGATGCGCTGGAGGCCGAGTATCGCGATACCGGTGATGTCGTGCCGCTGGAAGCGCTGCTGGAAACCATGACCCGCACCGTGCTGGAAATCCCCGCCGAGCGTAACAGCCTCAAGGTGTTCATGCGGTTGCTGGGGCTTGCCTACAGCCAGGCCCAGGGCCACCTGCGGCGCTATCTGCAGCAGCAATACGGCAGCGAGTTCACGCGCTTTACCGAGCTGCTGAGACGCGCCACGCCAGAGCTGCCGGATACCGAACGCTTCTGGCGTCTGCACTTCATGCTCGGCTCGGTGATCTTTACCCTGTCCGGGCTGGATGCCCTGCGCGACATTGCCGAGAAAGACTTTGGTGAGCGCGTGTCGGTGCGCGAGCTGGTGCACCGTCTGCGTCCGGTGGTGGTCGAGGCCATGAACGCCCCGCTGGCGCCGCCGATGCCTGCTTTGAAATAGAGTGAAGGGTGAGGAGTAAAGAGTGAGGGGTGAGGGGAGAACAGGAAGAAGAATAGCGCCCGGGCCAGGTGCTGTCGCAGCGCCGGCTCGGGCGGAAGGAGCGGGAAAGCAGGGCGCGTTAAATCGCATTACCCATCTGGAAGATTGGCAGGTACATGGAAACCACTAGGAAACCCACCATGCCGCCGAGGAACACCAGGATGAACGGCTCCATCAGTGTGGTAAGGTTATCGACCATGTTATCGACTTCCTCTTCGTAGTAATCCGCCACCCGGTTGAGCATGGCGTCCAGCGAGCCGGCTTCCTCGCCGATGCCCACCATCTGTATCGCCAGCGGCGGAAACTGCTCGGTCATGTGCATGGCAAAGTGCAGCTGCTGGCCGCTGGACACATCCTCGCGCACTTCCAGCACGGCTTTTTCATACACGCGGTTGCCGGTGGCACCAGACGCGGTGGTCAGCGCCTCCACCAGCGGCACTCCGGCGCCAAAGGTAGTCGCCAGGGTCCGCGCATAGCGTGCCACGGCCGACTTGTCCAGAATCATGCCGAGAACGGGAATCTTCAGCGCAAGACGGTGAACGTTGAAGGCGAATTTTTCCGAGCGCTTCATTCCCTGGAAGAATAAGAACAGGCCCACAATCAGCGCACCTACCACCCAGTGCCAGTAACTCTGGGCCCACTCGGACAGACTGACTGTGATCTGCGTCAGTGCCGGCAGCTCGGCGCCGAATCCCTTGAAAAGGCTCTCGAATTGAGGCACCACCTTGACCAGCAGCAGGGCGGTCACGCCGGTGCCCACCACGATAACCGTCGCCGGGTAGATCATCGCCTTCTTGACCCGGCTCTTGAGCGATTCGAGCTTTTCCTTATAGGCGGCAACCCGCTCCAGCATCGTGTCCAGCGAGCCGGACTGCTCCCCGGCTTCGACCAGGTTGCTGAACAGGCGGTCAAAATGCTGGGGATGGCGCTTTAGCGCTTCGGCGAAGCTGGCGCCGGCAGACACATCACCCATCAGATCCTGCACCAGCTTGCTCATTACCGGCTTCTTCTGGCTTTCGGCCACCACCCGGAATGCCTGCATGATCGGTACGCCGGCACGGATCATGGTCGCCATCTGGCGGGCAAACAGCATGATATCGCGTGGCTTGACCTTGCCCACGCCGCCGCCGAAGCTCTTGCGCGCAACCCTGATGATATGGATGTTCTGGCCAAGCAGTTCCTTTTCCACTTCCGCTTTGGTCGTCGCAACAAGCTCACCCTTGATCTTGCGTCCCTTGGGGCTCTTGCCGGTCCAGTTCCAGCGATACAGCTTGACCTTCTGATTACTATCGGCTGCTGTCGCCATGATCAATGCTCCCTGTTTTATTTGACGCCGTAATTCCCCGCAGGAGGATGCTTTGTATCGCGACCGGCGCCGTCAGGCGCCTGAAAGCGCCCGCTTAATCGGTGGTCACGCGGCTGACCTCGGATAGGCTGGTCATGCCGAGCATGACTTTTTCCAGGCCACTACGGCGCAGGTCAGGATACCCCTGCTGGCGGGCCAGCCTGTCGAGCTCCAGCGCGTTGGCGCCGGTCATGATCATCTCGCTCATCTCACGCGTGACCGGCACTACCTCATAGATACCCACACGGCCCTTGTAGCCCTGGGTGCAGCGATTGCAGCCTACCGGCTCATAGATCGTGGCCTGGCTGGCTTCCTCCGGGGTAAAGCCCTGGTCGATCAGCGCCTGGGTGGGAATCTCCGCCGGGCGCTTGCATTCGCCGCATAGCCGCCGTGCCAGACGCTGGGCGATGATCAGGCTCACCGAGCTGGCAATATTGAACGCCGCTACCCCCATGTTGGAAAGGCGGGCGATGGTTTCCGCCGCCGAGTTGGTATGCACGGTAGACAGCACCATGTGGCCGGTCTGGGCGGCCTTGACCGCGATCTCGGCGGTTTCCAGATCGCGAATCTCACCTACCATCACCACGTCCGGGTCCTGGCGCAGAAAGGCGCGCAGGGCGCTGGCAAAGTCCAGCCCGATGCGCGGCAGCACGTGCACCTGGTTGACCCCCGGCACCTTGATCTCCACCGGGTCCTCCGCGGTACAGATGTTGCGCGACTCATCGTTCAAGATATTGATGCCGGTATACAGGGTCACGGTTTTGCCGCTGCCGGTGGGGCCGGTAACCAGAATCATGCCCTGGGGCCGCACCAACGCCTGTTCGTACAGCTCGCGCTGAGGGTCGCTGAAGCCCAGGTGTTCGATGCCCATCTGTGCCGACGAGGGGTCGAGAATACGCAGCACCACCTTTTCACCGAAGGCGGTGGGCAGCGAGTTGACGCGGAAATCGATCGAGCGGGTCTTGGAGATTCTCAGCTTGATAGCCCCGTCCTGGGGCAGGCGCCGCTCGGAAATATCCAGCCGCGACATCACCTTCAGGCGTGCCGCCATGCGCGTGCGCATGGAAAACGGCGGATGGGCTACGTCAAGCAAGATGCCATCGACACGAAAGCGAATCCGGTAGGTGGTCTCGTAGGGCTCGAAGTGAATGTCCGAGGCGCCCTGGCGAATGGCGTCGAGCAGAATCTTGTTGATGAAGCGCACGATGGGCGCATCGTCGCTGCCCCCCGCATTGTTGCCGGTAAGGTCGACGCTGGTGTCTTCTTCATCCTCGAAGGTCAGGTCGTCCAGGCCCTCGGCCATGTCGTCCAGTCGCTCGGTGAGCGATTCCTCGCCGCTGGTCAGGTAGGCTTCTAACACGCTGGCCAGCTGGTCGACCGGTGCCAGCACGCCTTCAGGCTCCAGGCCGGTGGCGAACTGCAGCTCGTCCAGCCTGGCCAGGCTGGAAGGATAAGGTACGGCCACCAGCAGGCTGTGGCCTTGGCGGCGCAGCGGCAGGGCGCTGAGGCTGCGCAGCAGGGCCGCTGAGAAATCCCCGGGGGGCGGCAGGGCATTCAGCCGCAGGCTCTCCGGGTTGATGATCGACAAGCCGTATTCCCAGGCGGCAGAAAGCGTGGCCTGGCTTGCACTCAACAGGCCGCTCTCTATAACATGCTCGAGCAGGGTGATGTTTTCCTCACTGGCCTGCTGCTCGGCGCGGGCCAGAATGTCGGGGTCAAGCTGGTAATCCTGAGCCAGGCGTTGAGGAAGGCCGCGCAGCCGCAGAGGCGTTCCCCCAGAAGAGCCAACTTTCGCTGCTGCACTGGCCAATCCCCGGGCGGCAGCAGACGTCAAATCTTTCATGAGATACCATTGATTACTGCTGGTCATCGAACAGAATCGCTAAGCCGTAAGTCTATCAGCACCGCAGCGGCTCAGTCTCAACCTAGCCTTAAAACAATTATCATCCAAAGTTACACTGTAATCCTAACCCGACAGCGGGTGAATTCTAACTCCTTATAATGTTTTAGAGTTAGCTTTCGTTAATATTTAAAAGACTAAAGTATCGGCAAGATGTGTTTTCAGTACTTGCGCAGCGCCTTTGTGTAACGTACTGTAAGCACTAGGTGGCAAGACGCTACCGGCCAGACCCAGGCACGTCACGGAATGATCACCGGGGAAAGGCAGCGGCTCGTAAGGGCCGCACCGCAGGGAAGCAAGGGAAGCAAGGGAAGCAAGGCAAGGAAGCACAGGGTGACAGCCGAGAAGACAGGGAAGCAAAGCAGTAGAAGCACTAAAAAGAAAAAGCAGGAAAGAAACGTTGGAAATGCAGGGAAGCGGCAGGGATGCATTCATTATCAAGGCCGCCGAGAATACCAAGTAACTCGAACGAGCTGTACGTGGACGAACTGTACGTAAAGAGCAGTGACAGCAAGGGAAATCAAGAATGAAGCAACTTAACGCACAAGCCCGTAACGCTCGTCAGGGCGCTTTCACCCTGATCGAACTGATGATCGTTGTGGCCATCATCGGCATCCTGGCAGCTATCGCCATTCCGCAGTACCAGAATTACGTCGCCAAGTCCCAGGTCAGCCGCGTGATGTCTGAAGTTGGTCAGCTACGTACCGCCGTTGAGACCTGTTTGCTGAGTGGTCAGGGTTTGGCTTCCAACACTGACAATGACGCTCTTGATTGTGACGTCGGATATACAGGGTCTGACTTGCTAGTTAGTTTGACTGTCGACGAATCTTCTGCTTCAGAACCGGTGGACTCGCTTGTTGAAGCATCGGTAATTGAGGCCACATTTGGTAATAAAGCTGCTGCAACCTTGGCTAATGAAACACTTACCTGGAAGCGTGGCTCCGATGGTTCTTGGTCATGCAGTACAAGCCTTACAGGTAATAAAGATAAGTTCAAGCCAGCTAACTGTGCTGACACTACTACTACCTGATCTCTTTAATGCATAATAAAACGACCGGCCAGTGGCCGGTCGTTTTATTTGGTGCGCCAGGCATGGCCCGCAGTGCCTGATGGGCACTGTTCCTGAGGGTGGTGCCTCAAGATGACTTGTGAGGGTGAAAGTCCCCTGCACACCCAGCAAGGGGAAGTGCTAGCTGACGGCAAGGGTGTCCACTGCTACTGGGCATGGTCAGTGGCTATGGCTTCTCGAATACACAAACGCGGATAGTCTTCAATAAAGAGCGCCATTCTGAATAAATAAGACCAATAGGGAGAAGCCTCGCATGAACATTGAACACCACGGTGCGGCGCTTGGTGTGACCGGCAGCTGCCATCGGCTGCGGCTGGATGCCGAACATTCGCTGCTGGTGGACTGCGGGCTGTTCCAGGGCGGCGATGTGGAAGACAGCGATGAAAGTTCGCTGGCCCGGCATCGGGTGGAGTTCCCGGTGGACGATATCCAGGCCATGGTGCTTACCCACGTGCATATCGACCACGTGGGCCGGCTGCCGTATCTGCTGGCGGCGGGCTATGCCGGCCCCATCTATTGCTCGCTGCCCACGGCGCGGCTGCTGCCGCTGGTGATCGAGGATGCGCTGAAGATCGGCTTTACCCGCGATGCGCGTCTGATCGAGCGCTTTCTTGAAGAGGTGGAATCGCGCCTGCGGCCCTTGCCCTACGGCGAGTGGCAAACGGTCATCGACAATGCGCATCACCGGCTGCGCATCAAGCTCAAGCGTGCCGGGCATATTCTCGGCTCGGCCTATGTAGAGGTCGATCATCTCGGGCGCAGCAGCGGCACACGTCATCGCACGGTGTTCTCCGGCGATCTCGGCGCGCCTTACTCGCCCTTGCTGCCCGCGCCGCGCTCTCCGTACCGTGCCGATACCCTGGTGATCGAATCCACCTACGGCGACCGCCTGCACGAAGATCGCATGGCGCGCCGCCGGCGTCTGAAAGCCGCCATCGAACAGGCGCTGGAAAATCAGGGCAGCGTGATCATTCCCGCCTTCAGCATCGGCCGCACTCAGGAGCTGCTATATGAGCTGGAAGGGCTGATCCATCAGGCCCGCTCGCCGCTGTGGAAGAAGCTGGAAATCATCGTCGACTCACCGCTGGCAGCGCGCTTCACCGAGGTGTATCGCGAGCTGAAGCCCTGGTGGGACGCCGAGGCTCATCGCCGGGTGCGCAGTGGCCGCCACCCGCTGAGTTTCGATTCGCTGTATACCGTGGCCAGCCACGCCGAGCACTTGCAAACCGTCGACTACCTGGCCCGCACCGGCCGGCCCGCAGTGGTAATCGCCGCCAGCGGCATGGCTTCCGGCGGGCGAGTGGTCAACTACCTCAAGCGCATGCTCAGCGACCCCAGACATGCAGTGGTGTTCGTCGGCTACCAGGCCCAAGGCACACCGGGGCGCGACATTCAGCGCTACGCCCCCCAGAACGGCTGGGTGATGCTCGACGGCAAGCGCATCGACATTCGCGCCAGGATCACCTCGCTGGGCGGCTACTCCGCCCACGCCGACCAGCGCCAGCTGCTCAACTTCATCAAACGCATGCGCCACCCGCCGCGCCACATCCGCCTGGTGCACGGCGACCCCGACGTGCAGGCGGCATTCCGCCAGCGGCTGCTCGCCTGGGCCAGCCAGGCCGGGCATCCACTGGAAGTGACCCT
>ERZ1032675.69-NODE-69-length-15537-cov-4.736404_pt1 | contig 15537 bp, 16 predicted proteins | sample MGYA00516694_ERZ1032675 | MGnify/ENA primary metagenome ERZ1032675 (study PRJEB33719, sample SAMN04261600) | wastewater metagenome | biome: rural village; feature: latrine urine exit; material: soil | place: El Salvador | collected 2013-01-14 ...
AGCGCCTGCCGGGCGACTTCGGCGATATTCCTACCGCGCGGGAGCAGGGCATCGATGCCATTGGCCCCAACTGGCGCGGCTTCTATATGCCGGCAGATATCTCTGACGACGCCAAGCAGTACTGGGTGGATGCCATGGATACCGTCTATGAAAGCCAAGAGTGGAAGGACGTGATGTCCAATAACGGCCTGATGCCGTTCCACATGAGTGCTGGCGAGTTCGAAGAGTTCGTGACTCAGCAGATTGCTGATATCGAGACACTCTCAAAAGACATCGGGCTGATTCAGTAATGACTCTGAACGATCGCATCCTGGGAGTTGTGCTGCTTGCCCTGGCCGTCGCGTACGGCTGGGGCGCCAGTCAGTTCCCTGAGCCTTTCGGCGGGGCCGAGTCTGTTGGCCCCGATACCTTTCCCAAGCTGCTGGCCGTGGTGCTCGGCATTTCAAGCCTGTACCTGATGCTGCGTCCGGATCCGGACAACGCCTGGCCCTGGAACCGTACCGGCGTCGAGCTGGTCATCGCGGTGGTGGTGCTGGTGCTGTATGCCGGGCTGCTTGAGCCGCTTGGGTTCATTGTCAGCACGACGCTGGCCGTGGGCACGCTGTGTTGGCGCATGGGGTCCAGGCCGCTCAAAGCCTATGTCACCGGGGCTGTTTCCGGGGTGGCAGTGTTCGTGATCTTCAACTTCGCCCTGGGTCTTGCGCTGCCGCTGGGCCTGCTGTCCTTCCTGGAGCTGAGCTGATGGAGACCTTGGGTTATCTGATCGATGGTTTCGGTGTGGCTCTGGCGCCACACAACCTGATGTTTGCCCTGCTGGGTGCCGTGCTTGGCACCTTGATAGGCGCCTTGCCGGGCCTGGGGCCGGCCAACGGCGTGGCGATCCTGATTCCGCTGGCGTTTACCCTTGGTCTTGCCCCCGAGACGGCGCTGATCATGCTGACTTCGGTATATGCCGGCGCCATGTACGGCGGGCGAATCTCGTCGATACTGTTGAATATTCCGGGTGATGAGCCGGCCATGATGACCTGTCTGGACGGTTATCCCATGGCGCAGCAGGGCAAGGCCGCCGAAGCGCTGGCGATTTCTGCCATAGCCTCGTTCATGGGCAGTTTGATCGCCACCATCGGCCTGATCCTGCTGGCCCCGATACTTGCCGATTTTGCGCTGACCTTTGGTCCGGCCGAGTACTTCGCGCTGTTCATGCTGGCTTTTGCGACCCTTGGCGGCATCACCGGAAAGAACCCGATGAAGACCGTACTGGCGGCCTGCATCGGCTTGATGATCGCGACCGTCGGCATCGACAATACCGGCGTGCAGCGCTACACCTTCGGCGTGCTGGAGCTGTTCGAGGGCGTGGATTTCATCATCGCCATCGTCGGTCTGTTTGCGATTTCCGAGCTGCTGTTCTTCATCGAGGACCGCGCCGGCGGCGGCAAGGAGACGATCTCCGTCAACAAGCTCAAGCTGAGCTGGAAGGATATTCGCAACATCATGCCGTCGAGCTTTCGCGGTGGCGTGCTGGGCTTCATTGCCGGGGTGCTGCCGGGTGCGGGCGCGTCACTGGGCAGCTTCATTGCCTATACCCTCGAGAAGAGGGTCGTCGGCAGCAAGGGAAGCTTTGGCAAAGGTGACCCGCGCGGCGTGGCCGCCCCCGAAGCGGGTAACAACGGTGCTTCCAGCGGTGCGCTGGTGCCGATGTTGACGCTTGGCGTGCCGGGCAGCGGCACGACCGCCGTGCTGCTGGCCCTGCTGATCTCGCTGAACATCACGCCCGGGCCGCTGATGTTCACCCAGAACGCCGATATCGTGTGGGGCGTGATTGCCGCCCTGCTGATCGGCAACTTCCTGCTGCTGGTGCTGAACATTCCCCTGGTGGGGATCTTTGTCAGGCTGCTGTCGGTGCCGCCGATGTATCTGTTGCCGATCGTCACCATGATCGCCTTCGTGGGCATCTACTCGATCAGCAACACCACCTTCGATCTGTACTTCATGGTGGCCTTCGGGGTGCTCGGCTATGTGCTGCGCAAGCTGGAGATTCCGCTGGTGCCGGTGATTCTCGGTCTGCTGCTTGGGCCGGAGATGGAGAAGAACCTGCGCCACGCGCTGGATATCTCCGATGGCGACTGGATGGTGCTGTGGAACAGCGGCCTGGCCATCGGGCTGTGGGTGTTTGCCGCGGTGGGCCTGATTCTGCCGGTTATCGTGGGCCCCGTGCTGCGCCGTCGCATGCGCGGCACTGACCGGGAAGACACTGCCATCGGTGATTGATGAAATAGGCAGTATTGTGTGTCGTGTCATGAAAGAGTGTTGTTGGGGCTTGTCGTCATAAGGATAAGCGGGTGGCATTCAATGATCAGGAAAGAGCGCTGCTACTGTCGGTGAAGGGCGTGGGGCAAACGGTGATCGCGCGTCTTGAACAGCTGGGATATGACCGCTTTGATCGGCTGGCCGTGGCCAGCGCTGAGCAGGTGGTGGGCGAAGCGGCGCAGATGCTTGGCAGTTCCTGCTGGAAGAACAGCCCCCAGGCGCGAGCCGCCATCAGCGGCGCCATCGATATGGCGCGAAGCCATCAAGGGTGCCCGTCACCAACAGGAGATAAGTAATGATCAGCGTCTATACCTATGTCGGCTCACGCTCTCTGCGTGTGGTCTGGACTCTGGAGGAACTGGGGCTCGATTATCAGTGCCACGCGCTGCGTCTGGATCAGGGTGAAGGCAAGACGCCGGAGCACCTGGCCCGCCACCCCGATGGCAAGGTGCCGGTACTGGTCGATGGCGAGCTCACCTTGTTCGAATCCGGGGCGATCTGCCGCTATCTAGTCGCTAAATACGGCAGCGAAAGCAACCTGATGCCGAAGGACGTCGCCGGTCAGGCACAGCTCGACCAGTGGCTGTATTTCCTGCTGACGGAGCTGGAGCAGCCGCTATGGAGCCAGGCCAAGCACACCTTTGCGCTGCCCGAGGCGCAGCGGGTGCCGGCAATGATACCCACGGCGGCCTGGGAGTACCGTCGCGCGCTGGCAGCGCTTGAACGGCGCTTTGATGGCCAGGGTTGGCTGATGGGCGAGGACTTTAGTCTGGCCGATATCTTCCTGGCTCAGATATTGGCTTGGAGCCAAAAGGCCAAGCACCCTGTCCCTGATGAGCTCAAGGATTATCTGGCGCGCTGCATGGCGCGTCCCGCGTGGGCCCGCGCCATTGCCAGAGAAGACGAAGCTGCTGCCGCCTCCTGATATGCCGAGATATAGTTAGGGCAGCGGTGGATAGCCGAGCGCCTTGCGCAGCCGCTCGGCATTTTCTTCCAGCCAGTCCGGGTTGAACGGCCCCCAGTCACGGATGACATACTGACCGATATTGTGCCGCTCGCCCGGAGTGGGCTCAAAGGCGCAGTCGATATCCAGCTCAGTCAGTGCTGCGAGAGTGTCCTGTGCCGTGCGCCTGGGCATACCAGTAGCTTCAGTGATGGCTGGCACGTTATCGATATCTCTGGCCACCAGATAGGCCAGATAGAGACGCCGGTAGAAGCTGCTGCGGGTTTTGCTGATCGCCATCTTGGCTCCTTGGTGGTGGCTCAGAGATCGACACGGTCGATATAGCGACGATAGCGCAGTTCCAGATAACTATCTTCGATGGTTGGATTGGAGGCGCTTTCACCCAGCCAGACCCCTAAATAGCGTAATACGCTTCGTCGCTTGAGGTGGCGGTTAAGCTCTTCTGCGGCTTGCTGTATTCCAGAGTGTCTTGTTCTTCGCACCATTGCACATTGCTCAGCAGACGAAAATGGCGCTGATCATCGATGGGGCGGCCAAGATCCCAGCGCGTGCGCGCCGAGTGGTTTTCAAAAAACGGAAGGTGTTCAGGCAGGGGAAATGCTGACCAAAAAGCAAACCACGGCATGCTAAAAGCTGGCTATATGCTGACTATTCCAGGAGCCGCGCGTCGTTTAAGTAATTGAAATATATGTGCTAAATGGTGCGGATGGGGAGACTCGAACTCCCACGCGCTAAGGCACCAGAACCTAAATCTGGCGTGTCTACCAATTCCACCACATCCGCAGGCGTACATATTCTACGCATGAAGCTGATCAAGTCAATCGCGATCGGGTAGGGAAAGATGGTCGGCGGCGGCTTCGGCCAGGGCCAGCGGGCTGTCTGCTTCAAGCCTGGGGATAATGCCAAGGCAGGGGGCTTCGAGGGTGAGGTCGAGGCTGTGCAGGTTGCCCTGAAAGGTGTCCCGGTGCTGCTTGGCATCGAAGGAGATTCCCGGCTCGATAATGGTGCCGACCCATCCGGCAATGCGCAGGCCGTCGTTGCGAATGGCCTCGGCGGTCAGCCGAGCATGGTTGAGACAGCCCAGTTGCAGACCCACTGCCAGAATGATCGGCAACTTGAGTCGCCTGGCCAGGCCGGCCAGGTCCTCATCCTCGTTTAGCGGAACCCGCCAGCCTCCGGCACCTTCGATCAGGATCAGGTCGCGTCGTGTGGCCAGAGGTTCGGCGGTGGCGCGGATGAGATCGTTGACGCTCCATGAGGCGCCTTGCTGAGCGGCGGCCAGGTGTGGAGCGATGTTGGGCTCATAGGCGTAAGGGTTGACGGTGTCGTAGTCGGGGCGGGGCACGCTGAGGGCCTGGAGTATCAAGGCGTCGTCCTTGCGCAGCCCGTTCTCTGTTGGTCGGCATCCAGAGGCGAGCGGTTTCAGGCCAAGCGTCGTCATGCCTTGTCGATTGGCCAGGGCGAGCAGAGCGCTGGTGATCAGTGTCTTGCCGGAACCCGTGTCAGTCCCGGTGATAAAGTAAACACTCATGTCGGGGCTCCAGATAGCGCGCGGTACATCATGGTGTTGGCTAAGCGCAGCCCTGCGGGCGCAAGGTGACTTCTATTATATTTCTTGCATACCTGTCTGGTGTATATCACGTTTGCTTCCAGACAGAACCGGGCATTACACGCATCGACGCACTGTACGTGGCGTGCGTTGGCGCCAGAGCCGTGGCGAATGCGCGACCGAGAGCCTAAGGGTCCTCGTTAGCGAGGCCTTGGGTTCAGGCTCACTGAGCATCAGTTGGAAGTCACCGTATCGAAGTCGGCAATTCAGGGCGGGCATTGACGTCAGCTTCCAGACAGTTGACATCGGCTGAAGTGCGAAAGTTCGCTATTCGTGACATGTCGGGGCAGGTTTTAGCCTGACCCAGGCCTTGTGGAGATGGCACCAGAAAGCAGCCAGCCAGTCGTGGCGAGGATCATCACTGACGACTAGGGTCAAGTCAGGGATCTTTATTGGTTGGGCTGGGCATCAGGGATGGCTCGCTTATGGTAAGCCTGAGACTGTTTGAAAGGTTGACTCGCAGGGCAAGGTCGCCTGCGCCGATGTCAGCGGTGAAAACAGGAAAAGTTGACGAGTGGTGGTATCGCAGCCTGCCGGGACGCTGCTGTTTCTGCCTCGCGCCGAGCGAAGTGCTGGCGCCGTGGTGCGAAGCCTGTGCTGAGGCGTTGCCGTGGAATCTTCCGGCCTGTCCCGGCTGTGCCGAGCCGCAGCCCCGATACCGTGGCAGTCACTACTGCGCGCGCTGCATCGATGCGCCGGCCGCCTTCGAGGTGGCCAGGGTACCGCTGCGCTATGAGGCGGCGGTAGCGACCCTGGTTCAGCACTTCAAGTTTGACGCCTCACCGAGAGCGGGCAATCTGCTGGTCGAGCTGATGATGATAGGACTATTGCGCGATGATGTGGCGCTGCCCGACGTCCTCGTCGCGGTGCCGCTGCATCCGAAGCGGGCCAGGCAGCGTGGATTTGACCAGGGGCGCTGGCTGGGTCAGCGACTGTCAGCGCGGCTCGGTGTGCCGCTGCGGATGGCGATGCGACATCGTGATACGCCGACCCAGCGCGAGCTGAACCGCTCGCAGCGGCGCGGCAATCTGGCCGAGGCCTTCGCCGTGGCTGAGCGGCTGCCGCAGCGGGTAGCGCTGATTGATGATGTAATGACCACCGGGGCTACCCTGGACGCTCTGGCCCGTGCCTGTCGTGCGGCGGGGGCTGAGCACGTCGAGGCGTGGGCGCTGGCCAGAACGCCGCTGTTTGATGCACAGCATCTGCCAGCACGCTGAGATTGGTGAAGGGGGGATGGCCGGGTCTGTTACCATGTGTGCCGTGGTCAATGGCTGATTACCGGCCCGTTCTCAGGAGTGACAATGAACGCATCCCCTCATCCCTTCGCGAGACTGGATCCGGCACGTGTCGTGGCGGCGGTGGAGTCGCTGGGTTTTTATCTGCCCGGCGAGCCCTTCGCGCTGAATAGCTACGAGAATCGGGTCTATCTGGTGTATGACGATGACCGCTGCCGCTGGGTAGTCAAGTTCTATCGTCCCGAGCGCTGGTCGGATGAGACCATTCAGGAGGAACACGACTTCCTCCAGGAGCTTGATGATGCGGGTGTGGCGGTGGCGGCTCCCTGGCGTAACGCTCAGGGGCAAAGCCTGCATCGACATGATGGCTTTCGCTTCACGCTGTTTCCCCATCTGCCGGGGCAGGCCCCGGAGCTCGAGAACCCTGACCACTTGTTTGCCCTGGGTGAAGTGATCGGTGCCATGCATGACGTGGGGGCACGCGGATCGTTTCAACATCGCCGCCGGCTGGAGCTGGGCAGCATGGCACGGGAGGCGAGCGAGGCTGTGATGGCCAGCGGGTGGCTGACTTCACGCCAGCAAGCGGCATACCGGCGCGTGACCGATGCCTTGCATGAACAGCTGGCGGCTATCGAGCTGGGCGACGTTCGCGCCGTTCGCGTTCATGGGGACTGCCATATCGGCAATGTGCTGGGCCGCGACGACCACTTCGCGCTGGTGGACTTCGATGACTGTCTGATGGCGCCCGCGGTGCAGGACTTGTGGATGCTGCTGACCGCCCAGCACGAAGCAGAATGGCAGATGCAGCTGTCGGAGGTCATCGAGGGCTATGAACAGCATTGCGATTTCGAGCGCCGCGAACTGCGACTGATCGAGCCGCTCAGGACGCTGAGACTGATGCGTTACAGCGCCTGGCTGTTGGCGCGGCGCGATGATCCAGCGTTTCCGCAGGCCTTTCCCTGGCTCAATGACGAGGGCTATCGGGATGCCCATATTCGCGAGCTGGAACAGCAGCGCCAGATCATGGAAAACAAACCCCGCTGGCTCGCCTGAGCTGCGGGGCAGTGCATGTCTGACGAGAAGCGGCAGGGTTTACCAGGTGGCCGCAAGCTTCAGTGTTACTCGCTCTGACCTTCGCTATCGCTTTCCTGGCCGTGTTGGCGGCGCTGAGCGTTGATTTCAGCGCTCGGGTTGGGCTGCTGCTCGATGGCGATGGCGTCGCTGAGAATCAACAGGAAGCTGTCATCTGGAGTCAGCTCGCAGCTGCCATCACTGCAGACCGGCAGGCCGAAGTTGCCATCGGCGTCATAGGCGCCGGCACTCAGTTCGCCGCTGAAGATGGCGCTGTTGCCTCCCTCTGCTTCGATACAGGTCATTTCCTTGGTCGTCACGCGCAGGCGTCCCTCGTCAATCTGAGCATCGCCTGTTACCACGCAGTAGGCGGGCAGGGCATGGCTGCCGCTGCCTTCACTGACCGGGTGGATGATGATATCGCTGGCACTTGGCGTGGTTTCGTTCAGCGTCAGCGGCGTGATAATCGCCATTTCGATGCTGGCGTCAGCAGGAAGGGACAGTGTCTCTGGTTGACCTTGGGCGTGACTCAGTCCGGGCAATACCAGCAGTGCAGCCAGCAATGTGAGGCGTGATGGATTTATCATGAGAGTTCTCGGTGACGTGGCACAGTGTCAATGTGGTCATACCTTAGCATAGGGTCATTGAGCTCGCAGCTGTCCTGAATGTCTCGCGACAATCTGTCACTTCAGGAAGGGTTTGGTGACTGCGCTAGGCATCCGCTTGGGCTAGAATCGGTGCCTTGCCATGCCAACAGACTGGAATTCGAGGCCCGACCATGAGTGAACAACTTGCCGATCATTACCGTCACATCATCGAGGGGCTAGGCGAAGACCCTGAACGTGAAGGTCTGCGCGATACGCCGAAGCGTGCCGCCAAGGCCATGCAGTTTCTCAATCGTGGCTATGGCCAGTCGCTGGAAGAGATCGTCAATGGCGCTGTCTTTGCCTCCGACACCGATGAAATGGTGCTGGTCAAGGATATCGAGCTGTACTCCATCTGTGAGCATCACCTGCTGCCATTTATCGGCAAGTGTCATATTGCCTACCTGCCGCGGGGCAAGGTGCTGGGTCTTTCCAAGTTTGCGCGTATCGTCGACATGTATGCGCGACGCATGCAGATCCAGGAGAACCTGACTCGCCAGATCGCTCAGGCCGTGCTGCAGATTACCGAGGCGCGTGGCGTTGGAGTCGTCGTTGAAGCCCGCCATCTGTGCATGATGATGCGCGGCGTCGAGAAACAGAACTCCAGCATGAGTACGTCGGTCATGCTGGGCACCTTCCGCGAGAAGATGAGCACGCGTCAGGAGTTCTTGACGCTGATTCGCTGAGACTGGTGTCAAGACACATGGTGCCGGTACTTTGCCAGAGTCGGCCCCTGTTACTTGAGGCAGCCCACCCTATACTGTTTGCATACGCCATGTATTGAGCCACTAAACTCCAGGAGTTGATCATGGAAGCGTTGAAGGAAACCCAGCTGTATTGCCCGTTTGCCTATATCGATGGCAACTGGATCGCCGCTGACAGCGGTGAGCAGATCGAGGTAATCAACCCGGCAGACGGCGAGGTCATGGGCAATGTGCCACGCCTGGGGCGCGCCGAGACCGAGCGGGCCATTGCCGCCGCCGAGGCCGCACTGCCGGCATGGAAGGCGATGACGGCACTGGAGCGCGCCGATATCCTGATGCGCTGGCACGATCTGATGCTGGAGCACCAGGACGACCTTGCCCTGATCATGACCCATGAGCAGGGCAAACCGCTCAAGGAGGCAGCCGGAGAGATTGCTTATGCCGCCAGCTTCCTGCGCTGGTTTGCCGAACAGGCGCGTCGGGTTTACGGCCAGACGATCCCCCCCGCCAGCGCCAATCAGCGCATAGTCGTCACCAAGCAGCCGGTCGGCGTGGTCGGGGCCATTACGCCGTGGAACTTCCCATCTGCGATGATCACGCGCAAGGCCGGTGCGGCCCTGGCCGCTGGCTGCACCATTGTCATCAAGCCGGCCAGTCAGACGCCGTTTTCTGCCACGGCGCTGGGACTGCTGGCGGAGTGGGCCGGTGTGCCGCGCGGGGTGTTCAACGTGGTGCCGGGGCGGGCATCGGAAATTGCAGCGGCACTGACCGAGTCCCCGGCGGTTCGCAAGATCACCTTTACCGGCTCCACCGAGGTAGGTCGCGAGCTGATGGCCCAGGCTTCGCAGCATATTCAGAAAATATCGCTGGAGCTTGGTGGCAACGCACCGTTCATCGTCTTCGATGATGCCGATCTGGATGCCGCCGTGGACGGTGCCATTGCGGCCAAGTTCCGCAATGCCGGCCAGACCTGCGTATGTACCAACCGCTTCCTGGTGCAGTCCAGCGTGGTCAACGCCTTCTGCGAGAAGCTGGCGGTGGCAATGCACAGCGAGCTCAAGGTTGGCGATGGCACCACCGAAGGGGTCAATATCGGCCCGCTGATCGACGACAAGGCCGTGGCCAAGGTCTCCGAGCATGTGCAGGACGCGGTGGATAACGGTGCCGAGCTGCTGCTTGGCGGGCATCCCCACCCGCTGGGAGGTAACTTCTTTACCCCAACCCTGATCAACCAGGCCACTGCCGAGATGAAGGTTGCCCAGGAAGAAACCTTCGGTCCGCTGGCCGCCGTCTTTCCGTTCGATGACGAGGAGGATGCCGTGGCCATGGCTAATGACACGCAATACGGCCTGGCGGCGTACTTCTACAGCCAGGATATGGGCCGCGTGTGGCGCATTGCCGAGGCGCTGGAGTACGGCATGGTTGGCATCAATACCGGGCTGATCTCCAATGCCGCTGCGCCCTTTGGAGGCGTCAAGGCTTCTGGTCTCGGTCGTGAGGGTGGCCAGGAGGGTATCGAGGAGTTCCTCGAGACCAAGTATCTGTGCATCGATCTGGGCTGAACGAACCGGAAGCGTGAAGAGCACCGCTTCGCGGCTGGAAGAGAAACACCCCCAACGGGCTACCGGCGGGGGTGTTTTCTCTGCAGCTTTGCTCAAGCTGCCTTCGAGCTTCGAGCTTCGTTTAGTGGCGGAAGTGACGCATGCCGGTAAACAGCATGGCGATACCGGCCTCGTTGGCGGCGTCGATCACTTCCTGGTCGCGCATTGATCCGCCGGGCTGGATCACGGCAGTGATGCCGGCAGATGCCGCGGCGTCGATGCCGTCGCGGAACGGGAAGAAGGCGTCGGATGCCATTACCGAGCCCGGCACCGAAAGGCCTTCGTCAGCGGCCTTGATGCTGGCGATCCTGGCCGAGTAAACGCGGCTCATCTGGCCTGCGCCCACGCCGATGGTCTGGCCGTGCTTGGCGTAGACGATGGCGTTGGACTTGACGAACTTGGCCACCCGCCAGGCGAACGCCAGGTCGCGCATTTCCTGCTCCGAGGGCGCGCGGTCGGTAACCACGCGCAGCTCGTCGCGGCCAACCATGCCCTGGTCGCGGTCCTGCACCAGCAGCCCCCCGGTAACGCGCTTGATATCGTGGCTGGCCTCGGCAGCGCCGGGCCAGTGCTCGCCAATATCGAGCAGGCGCACGTTGGGCTTTTCGGCAACGATCGGCAGGGCGTCCTGAGCAATACCGGGGGCGATGATCACCTCGACGAACTGACGGTCGATGATGGCGCGTGCCGTCTCGGCATCCAGCGCCACGTTGAAGGCGATGATGCCGCCAAAGGCGCTGGTCGGATCGGTGGCGAAGGCCTTGTCATAGGCTTCCAGTGCGCTGGCGCCCACGGCTACACCGCAGGGGTTGGCGTGCTTGACAATCACGCAGGCGGTGTCAGAAAAGCTCTTGACGCACTCCAGGGCGGCGTCGGTGTCGGCCACGTTGTTGAACGACAGCGGCTTGCCCTGCAGGCTGCGCGCCGTTGAGACGCTGGGTTCCTGGCTTGACGGGTCAACGTAGAAGGCGGCGGCCTGGTGCGGGTTTTCACCGTAGCGCATGTCCTGCTTCTTTTCGAACTGCAGGTTGAAGGTGCGCGGAAAGTCAGATTCGCTGCCCGGCAGACGGTTGCCCAGATAGTTGGCAATGGCGCCATCGTAGCCAGCGGTGTGCTCAAACGCCTTGACCGCCAGGTCGAAGCGGGTGGCTTCGCTGATGCCACCAGCGCCGATTTCTTCCAGCACGCGAGGGTAGTCCGATGCGTTGACCACAATGGTGGTATAGGCGTGGTTCTTGGCGCAGGCGCGCACCATGGTGGGGCCGCCGATGTCGATGTTCTCGATGGCCTCTTCCAGGCTGCAGTCAGGACGGGCCACGGTGGCGGCAAAGGGATAGAGATTGACCACCACCATGTCGATGGGCGCAATATCGTGGGCTGCCATCACCTCGTCGTCCTGGCCGCGGCGGCCAAGGATGCCACCATGGATCTTCGGGTGCAGGGTCTTGACCCGGCCATCCATGATCTCGGGAAAGCCAGTGTGCTCGGAGACTTCGGTCACGGCGATGTTGTTGTCTTGAAGCAGGCGAAAGGTGCCGCCGGTGGACAGCAGCTCGATGCCCTGCTCGTGAAGTCCGCGGGCGAAGTCGACGATGCCGGTCTTGTCGGAAACGCTGATCAGAGCGCGGCGAGGCGCGATGGTATTGGACTGAGCCATGGATTTCACTCTGTTAGGTACAGGTCTGTTACGTACAGGAGAACCCGTCGAGGGGAAGAGAAAAGGGCCAGGGCGCCTGGCGCCCTGGTGATCAGATCAAGCCGTAGTGCTTGAGCTTCTTGCGCAGGGTGCCGCGGTTCAAGCCGAGCATCTCGGCGGCGCGGGTCTGATTGCCCTGGGCGTAGTCGAGCACTGTGGCCAGCAGCGGCGCTTCGACCTCGGCCATGACCATGGCATGCAGATCGCTGACGTCACCACCGTCCAGATGATCGAAGTAGCGGCGCATGGAGACCTCGACGGTCTCGCGCAGCGGCACTGCATCAGACGCCGGGTCAGTAGGCGGATTTCCCCCCGAGGGGGCCGAGCTGCTGCCACTGCCGCTTGAGTCAGGCAGTAGGCGAGCTGCGTCAAGAACTTGTCGACTGGTCATGCGGCACAGTTTCCGTCGGCTGCCATGGCCCGGCAGACTCCTTTGGGAGTCGTGTCAGGGCCGTGGCGAAATAGTTCGTCGATAAAACGGTGATGGTCGAGCGTGCGTTCCAGGCCATTGAACGTTGCACGCAGCAGACGACGTCCCTGGTCGTCGAAGCGGCTATCGCAGGCCAGATACCAGCCAAGATGTTTGCGCGCGATGCGCACGCCCATGTGCTCACCATAAAAGTCGTGCAGAGCAGCCAGATGCCCTTTGAGCACCTGATGTCGCTCGGCATCATCAGGTGCCGGCAGCTGGCTGCCATGACGCAGGTAGTGATTGATCTCGCGGAATATCCAGGGATTACCCTGGGCCCCACGGCCAATCATCACCGCATCGGCTCCAGTATAGTCGAGCACCTGCCTGGCTTTCCTGGCGCAGGTCACATCGCCGTTGGCAAAAACCGGAATTGACACCGTCTGCTTGATCTCTGCAATGGTGTCATATTCCGCATCGCCGCTGTAGCGCTGCTGGCGATGGCGGCCATGCACGGCCAGCGCCTGGATGCCGGCATCTTCGGCCAGCCGAGCGATGCGGGTGGCGTTGTTGCTGTCCTCGCACCAGCCGGTGCGGATCTTCAGCGTCACCGGCACATCGACGGCGGCCACCACCGCCTCCAGAATGCTGGCGACCAGCGTTTCGTCGCGCAGCAGCGCCGAACCGGCGGCCTTGTTGCAGACCTTCTTGGCCGGACAGCCCATGTTGATGTCGATGATCTCGGCACCCATGCCGGCATTCAGCCGAGCGGCCTCGGCCAGCATCTCGGCATCGCCGCCGGCAATCTGCACCGTGCGCGGGCCAGGCTCGCCGGCGTGGTCCATGCGCAGACGCGACTTGCGAGTATGCCACAGCGCCGGGTCCGAGGTGACCATCTCACCCACCACCAGGCCCGCACCCAGCCGGCGGCACAGCGCACGGAAGGGGCGGTCGGTGACGCCGGCCATGGGTGCCAGCACGGCCCGGTTGGGCAGTAGGTAGCGACCGATGCGGGGTAGCGGGTGAGGTGCAGTCATCGTCGATATCGGCGGCTCGAAAGGGCGCCTATCATACGCGTCATGATCGCGGGCGTGAAGGTGACGATTGTCGCGGCGGCTCACGATGGACGATAGCCGGTCAGGCGCACCCAGCCTTCACGCACCGTCGGCTCATCCATGATCAGGCCCTGCTCCCGATAGGCGTCCAATACTTCATCTGCCTGATTCTCGAGAATACCCGACAGCGCCAGGCGACCACCGGGGGAAACGCGAGAAGCGATCTCGCCAGCAAGCTCAACCAGCGGCCCGGCCAGTATATTGGCAATCACCAGCGGGAAATACTGTCCGGCATCCAGCTGTTCGGGATAGCACAGCGTCAGGCGGTGTTCGGCAATATCGTTGCGTTCGGCATTGTCGCGGCTGGCCCTCAGCGCCTGGGGGTCGATATCGGTGCCGGTAGCATGCCTTGCCCCCAGCTTGAGTGCGGCAATGGCCAGAATGCCCGAGCCGCAGCCGACATCGAGTACACCGTGCCCGTCCAGGTCATTCAGCATGCCTGCTGTGGCAAGCTGATCCAGCCAGGTCAGGCACAGCGCCGTGGTCGGGTGGGTGCCCGTGCCGAAGGCCAGTCCAGGATCCAGGCGCAGGTTGATGGCGTCTGGATTCGGCGGCTGATGCCAGCTTGGCACGATCCACAGCCGCTCGCCCATCTGCAGCGGCGTGAAGTCCTGCATCCACTCGCGTTCCCAGTCGCGATCGTCGAGCAGTTCGTGTTCGATCGTCGGGCAACTCTCACCGGGCTCGATTTCGGCCCAGGCCGCAGCCAGGCGCTCGAGCATGTCAGGCAGCCCCTCGAGATCGTCATACAGGCCGGTGAGAATCGTCTCTTCCCACAGCGGAGTGGTGCCGCGTTCCGGTTCGAAGACGGGGTCGTCGTGGGCATCCTGAAGAGTGATGGCCGTTGCGCCCTCGGCCAACAGCAGCTCTTCGAGCAGTTCGGCCTGTTCCGGCGCAATACGGGCCTTGAGTTGCAGCCAGGGCATGTCGGCCTCCGCAGGCTAATGAGAGCGAGTCAGGAAAACAATCGAGGGCGGCGGCTGCCGCCCTCGATTGCGTTGAGGAGCATCCAGCAAGTGCTAGAGTCCGAGCTTTTTCTCGAGATAGTGGATATTCACGCCACCCTGCTGGAAGTAGCCATCGCGGACCAGACTCTTGTGCAGCTCGATATTGGTGTTGATGCCTTCTATCAACAGCTCATCCAGTGCGTTGCGCATGCGGATCAGCGCCGTTTCACGGTCCACTCCCCAGGTGATCAGTTTGCCGATCAGGGAGTCGTAGTGTGGTGGCACCGTGTAGCCGGTGTAGAGATGCGAGTCCATGCGCACCCCGAGCCCACCTGGCGGATGGTAGATCGTGACCTTGCCGGGGGAGGGCATGAAGGTCCTGGAGTCTTCGGCGTTGATGCGGCACTCGAAGGCGTGACCGCTGACCATGATGTTTTCCTGGCGTATCGACAGCGGGCGGCCAGAGGCGATAAGCAGCTGTTCGCGCACGATGTCGACGCCGGTCACCATTTCGGTAATAGGATGCTCGACTTGCACTCGGGTGTTCATCTCGATGAAGAAGAATTCGCCGTTCTCGTACAGGAACTCGAAGGTGCCGGCGCCGCGGTAGCCGATCGTGATACAGGCCTGGCGACAGGACTCATGCACGCGCTCGCGGGCCTCTGGGTTAAGACCCGGTGCCGGTGCTTCCTCGAGCACCTTCTGATGACGGCGCTGCAGCGAGCAGTCGCGATCATAGAGATGAACGGCGTTGCCCTGGCCGTCGGCCAGCACCTGAACCTCGACGTGGCGCGGGTTTTCGAGAAACTTTTCCATATAAACGGTGCCGTCACCGAAGGCGGCGTTGGCTTCGGTGCGGGTCACCGTTATGGCGGATAGCAGATGAGCCTCGGTGTGCACGACGCGCATGCCGCGCCCGCCGCCGCCGGCGGAAGCCTTGATGATAACCGGATAGCCGATACGGCGGGCGATGGCAAGAGTCTCTTCTTCGTCGTCGCCCAGCGGGCCGTCGGAGCCCGGCACGGTGGGCACGCCGGCTTTTTTCATGGCTTCGATGGCGCTGACCTTGTCGCCCATCAGGCGAATGGTTTCTGCGCTTGGGCCAATGAAGGTGAAGCCTGAGCGTTCCACCTGTTCGGCAAAGTCGGCATTCTCAGCGAGAAAACCGTAGCCTGGATGAATGGCAACGGAATCCGTGACTTCGGCGGCGCTGATCAGCGCCGGAATGTTCAGAT
>ERZ1032675.73-NODE-73-length-15154-cov-4.873899_pt1 | contig 15154 bp, 10 predicted proteins | sample MGYA00516694_ERZ1032675 | MGnify/ENA primary metagenome ERZ1032675 (study PRJEB33719, sample SAMN04261600) | wastewater metagenome | biome: rural village; feature: latrine urine exit; material: soil | place: El Salvador | collected 2013-01-14 ...
AGGGCCGTCGCGTCCGCGCGGCGACAGCCGCTGGCGGCCGTTCCGCGGGCCGCTGTCGCCGGCCAGCCGTCGTCAGAGCCTGGTGATTCTGCAGGGCATGTTCGCCTGGCTGGTCGAGGCGGGCTGGGTTGATCACAATCCCTTTCGGTTGATGCGCGACAAGCGGCGCCGGCTCGACAACCGCAGCGGTCGCGTCGAGCGCTACCTGGAGCGCCCGCTGTGGGACTGGCTCTGGCAGTGGCTGAACGCGCCGCTGGACTCATCGGCAACGCCTCGACAGCGGTTCGAGGCGCAGCGCCGGCAGCTGATTTTTGGCTTCGCCTATCTGCTGGCACCACGGCTTGGAGAAATGGCGACCGCTCGCATGAACGATTTTACGCTGCGAGAAGGGCGCTGGTGGTGGCGCGTGGTAGGCAAGGGCGGAAAACTGGCCAGCATCCCGGTGCCGCCGGACATGTGCCGACTGCTTGAGCGCTGGCGAGATCAGCTGGGTTTGAGCAGCATGCCCTCAGTGGATGAAGACACGCCGCTGCTGCGCGGGCTGGATGGACAGCGCGCCATCGGCGACAACCAGCTCTACCGGTTGATTCGCGATACTTTCCGCCAGGCCGCGTCGGCGCTGGAAGCCAGGCAGGGCGACGCCGCCGCGCGCGAAGTGGCCAGCCTTGAACATGCCACGCCGCACTGGCTGCGGCATACGGCGCTGACGCATCAGGCCCAGGCGGGTATCGAACTGCGCTATCTCGCCGAGACCGCGCGCCACGCGCGGCTGGACACGACCTCGCGCTACCTGCACAGCGAAGACGAGCAGTGGCACGAGCAGCAGTCGCGCCATCGGCTGGCCCTCACAGCGCAATCGAGTGAATCAACCGGTGTATCTACCAGTTAATTGAGCGCTTCCATCTCATGCTCCTCGTGAGTCGCTGCAGGCTTTTACAAAAGCTTCGAAAAGAGCCAGGTACTCGGGGTAGTGTTCTATCATCGTCTCAGGATGCCACTGCACGCTGCATACCCACCGGTCACCCTCTATCTCGACGCCTTCGATCAGCCCATCGGGAGCATGCATGGTTGGCTTGAAACCTTCACCGGGAACCGAGACTCCCTGATGGTTGAAGCTGTTGATATGGAGAGTATCTCGCTTAAAAACACCGTGCAGCCTGGCCTCCTTCTGCAGGGTGACGTGGAGGGTTGGGTGGTATTTTGGCGAATTCAACAGCGCGTGGTGGAGCTCTGAGTCGCGCTCACTTTGCAGGTCTTGAAAAAGCTCGCCGCCGGTTGCGACATTGAGCATTTGATGGCCTCGGCATATTCCCAGGATGGGAAGCTGCGTCGAGGCCAACGCCATCTTCACCAGTGGGAGCTCATGTCTGTCACGGGGCGGGTTGATCTGGCCGAGCCCCCTACGGGGTAACTGCCCGTAGTAGGCCGGGTCGATATCCGAACCGCCGGTCAGCAAGAGTCCGTCGACCCTGCTCAAGAGGTGGGATAACGTCTCTTCTTTACGGCAGACCGGGATGATGATGGGAATCCCGCCGCTTTTTTCGATGGCTTGCACATAGTCATCGGCCAAGAGTTGCCAGCTCTGGCCCTTGAAGCCCAGGCCGGAGGTCGTGCCGATACTATCGTCTTCACTAAAATCGCTACAGATGCCGATGACAGGTTTCACGTTGACTCTCTTATAAAAAGGATACAGCGGGATACGCGCCCCTGGACCATGAGGTTGGTAGACGTTTCGTCGACTTCCAGCTTGACGCACCCCTTTGCTGATTCAAAGCTCAGTATGGTCAGGCCATATTCAGGGGCGGACGAGCGGGTCGGTGGGCCGGTATAATAGGGGTAAAGTGAAAACCCTCCAAGGAGCCTCGAGATGATTGTGAGTACCGCCGAAGCCGCCCAGCAGGAGCTGTTGGAAGAGTTCGAGATGTTCGATAACTGGATGGATCGCTATCAGTACATCATCGACCTGGGCAAGCAGCTGCCGGCGCTGCCGGAGGAGTATCAGACCGACGAGTATCGCATCCAGGGCTGTCAGTCCAACGTCTGGATGCGCCATCGCCGCGAAGGCGAGCAGCTGCACTTCGATGCCATGTCCGACGCGGCCATCGTGTCGGGGCTGATCGCCGTGCTGATGCGTATCTACAGCGATCGAACCCCCGAGGATATTTGCAACACCTCGCCGCACTTTCTGCAGGATCTTGGCCTCGACAAGCACCTGTCACCGACCCGCAGCAACGGGCTCAACGCCATGCTGCAGAGAATCTACCAGATTGCCGAGCAGGAAGCCGCCTGAGATTCTGCGCTGCCGGCCGGTATCCTGCGTCGCGCTGTCAGTGGCCTGCCCCTGGAAGCTTATGGGCGAAGATCACTTCCAAGCTGTTCCTGTGCTCCTAGCCACTTTGAGGGTTTGGCGTCACGGAGCCCAGCTCAACCGTTTCCTGGCGGCTCGAAGCGGATCCGCACCGCAAAGGGTTGCGGTGTGGCACTACGCATGAGCTGGAATACGCGGATTTCCAGTCGTCCCGGCAAGTCGCCGAGGAACATCCTGTCTGTGCGGTCGTCGTAATATCCGGGCACAGAGATCGACACGTTTTGGCCGCTCGCCAGCTCAATGCTCACGTTCTGGCCCTTCGGGACGCTGAGGTCAAAGCAGTAGACATCGTTGGCGGGCGCCATTCCCTGCAGGTTGCCGACCTCGAACCCGGGGTCCAGTTGCACGGCTTGACAGTTCTGTGCGTGGGAAACGCTGGGCAATGCAGCAGCGAGAGCGATTGCGATGATGACGGGAAACTGTATACGCATTGTCAGTCACCTGCTTTCAGATAGCTTGCCGGCGTAAAGCTATTCCGGCCAGAGGATGAGGGAAGTTGGATCCGGTCGGGCACCGGGAGCTGAACTCATGTAGCCATTCAGGTTGAGCTGGGTCGTTGACTGTGGGGTCACCACCTTGTAGTGGGCGGACAGATAGGGCTCGATCCGTGCATTGTCGGGCATTCGTAAGATGATGACGTCACCGGGTTCTCCATAGCCGCTGATCGAGAGCCTGCGCTCGAAACCCTGGCTGACGGGTTTGCGAAACACGGCCGCATCGACAATCAAGGTATCCGGTGAGTCGTCAGGAGGCGCAACAATGGATGTTGCTAGCCCATCCATGTCGCAGATCACCGTGGTGTCGGAACCCGGACCATCTACAAGAGACGCATTGCTGGTGAAGCTGTAGATGACGTCCGTTCCCGCCCCGGAATAGACCACTGACTGGGACAGGAATCCTGTTTTGGGGTTCTCATCAATGCTTCTGACGATGATGATGTCATTGCTGTCGCTGTATTCGACCCGTAGCGCGTCGTGCTCATCGAGCGCTGGCTGCGGCGGACGCACTGTGGCGTCCGGCGGGGTGATGCAGTCGTAAGTTGGTGGCGCGCTGGTCACTGTGGCGCCTGCAAGGGTCCGGGCCTGGCCCCAGGTGGACAGATCTACCGGCCTCAGTTTTGACGCCGAAGCAACCATGGCTGCACGACGAGCCGCAAGATTTTGGATATGCGCTCTGGGATCAACGTTGGCGATGGAAACAGATTGATAGAGCATCGCTGGGTTAGTGCTTTGCCCTAGATTCAGGTCCACACGTATAGGGCCGTAAATCACGTTCGCATGAAAGTGTGCAACCCGTTCCTTGGCGTCATCTTGGCTGAGCGCAGCACCATTCATTTCGATGACCGGCGACCAGGGGCTGGGTGGCAGAACGAGACGATCGACCAGGGGATCATATTCGTATAGCGAAACAGTTCGCTGAAACCCTTCCGGAATGTCTTCGAGTACCCGCGAGGCGACCACCAGCGTGTCGGGCTCGTCGTCTAAACCGTCATCGCCGCTTTCCAGCCAGACCGTGGCCGATATGTCATCGACCGAGCAGAGAATAACGAGGTCCGACCCTTTTCCGGCAATGATCTCGGTGCCTTCCTCGACATCGAAGAGCCAGATCAGGTCATCCCCACCCCCTGCCATCAGGTATTGTGGTACGCCGTCGCCGAAATAGGCGAGGGTGTCAGCACCGTCACGCCAGGTTGCCTCGCGCGCGTCGAATGCCTCGGGTGTCGGGTCTTGCACCGCAGCATCGAGTGTACTCGGAGCAAAGAAGTCACCGCACCGGGTTGCGGTGGCGCGTGCATCGACGAGACTGTCCAAGCCCATTCCGTGTCCATTGTCGCCACCATGGCCATCATCGTGATCGTCGAACAAGCTCCCCGAGCTGTTTTCTTCATGTTCCTGGGCTACACCTCCCGCGATACCGTTTTTCGAATGCTCATTTCGCGATGCGAGCAAGGCCGCGAGATCCAGAGCCGCAACGGTTTCTTCGTCTGGTGCTTGCGACACGCTCACAGCGTGAAGCGGATCAAGAGCCTCTTCGTAAAATGAAAACACCAGCTCAAGGGGCCCGGCGTAGATTCGCTGATCGAATGCGTTATGCTGGACGCGGCGAACCTCGACAGGCCACGGTGGCCGCAGGACGATGCGATCGGTGCGTGGGTCGAATCCTGCGATCTGGATGCGAGCCCCGTCGATTTCCTCTTTTCGACCGCCCCAATCTATCATGGAGTTGCCGAACCTGGACGCGCGCCTGAACACATCAGGTCCGATAATCAGTGTGTCCGGCTCGCTATCTGAACTGACAATGCTCGAATTCAGCGTGAGCCCTGAGTAGGGAGCGCCAAGAGAGCAAAAGATAACGGTGTCACCACCGCCTTCAGCGACGACCAGGCCGGGCGCTTCGGCCTCGAAAACGAAGATTCGATCATCACCGTCGCCAGCGATCACGCCGTGGTTCGGTCCACCGATGTAAAGGATATCCTCGTCACCGGGGCCGTAGAGATCCATCCGATAGCTTGCTGTGTCTTCCATCACGGGCTGGTTCAACTGCGGTGCGTCTTGCGCACTTGGCTCCTCGACCGTCTCAAGCGGCTCTACGAGATCGGCAGCCAAAAGGAGGTCCGTGCACCCTGTTGAAATTGCATCAACCTTAGCCACACCGGTTCCAATTACCAGCGCTGCACTTACCGATAGTGCGATAGACACGAATGCAACCATGGCCCCTCCGGCTCTCAGTCAAGTCCGCGCCCACACTCCGGCTACGCTGCCCTTACTGATGTACTATTACCTCGGCAATCAAACAGCTTGTCCTGACCTCTTTGATTCTCGCCAGTACTACACGGGCGCAGGTGCGTGAATAGGTTGGTATTGCGCTGTCTCGCGCCGGTTGGTCGATCGGCGGTGATACCTTCACGGTACTGCTATTAATCCGAAATTAATCCTTGCCGTTTGTTAGCAAAGAGTGTAGTTGACTTTCGGGGCCATTACCGCAGTACGTTGGCTTCTCGCTTGTTCACCTGTCACCGACCCGCAGCAACGGGCTCAACGCCATGCTGCAGAGAATCTACAAAGTCGCGGAGCAGGAAGCGGCAGCCTGAACCGGCCGGCCGTTGATCCAGGTCGCGTGCACCGCGCGCTCGTCGCCCAGCATCATCAGCGCAAACAGCCGCTCAACAAGGCTTTCGGTGCGGGCAGTGCGGCGCTTGAGCAGCGACGTGGCGGCGGGGTCCAGCACCACCAGATCGGCCTCGCTGCCGGGCGCAAAATGGCCGATAGCGTTCTCGAGATGGAGGGCGCGGGCGTTACCCAGCGTCAACTGATAGAAACCCTGCCAGGCGGTGAGCGGCTGGCCCAGCAGCTGGCCGACCTGATACGCCGCCTTCAGGCTGCCCAGCCCGGAAAGCTCAGTGCCCGCGCCTATGTCACTGGCCAGACTGATATTCAGACCCGCCTCGCGGCAGGCCAGACGGTCGAACAGCCCACTGCCCAGAAACAGATTGGAGCTGGGGCAGAAAGCGATATTTGACCCGCGTTCGGCCAGCCGGCGGCGCATGTCCTGATCCAGATGAATCCCGTGGGCAAAGGTGCTGCGCGGGCCGACCAGGTCAAAGTGTTCGTACACTGCCAGATAGTCCCGGCAGTCTGGAAACAGTTCGGCCACCCAGGCGATCTCGCCGGGGTTCTCTGACAGATGCGTCTGCAGATAGAGGTCCGAGGCGTTGCGTAGTACGCCGCCGGTAGCGTCGAGCTGTTCGCGGCTGGAGGTGGGAGCAAAGCGCGGCGTCAGGCTGTAGCTGAGCCGGTCGCGACCGTGCCAGTCGGCGATCAGCCGCTCGCTCTCGTCGATGCCGCCACCGAGCGGGTCGAGCAGCGCCTCGGGCGCATGGCGATCCATCAGCACCTTGCCGGCCAGCATGCGCATCCCGCGACGCTGAGACGCTGAGAAGAAGGCATCCACCGAGTTGGGGTGCGAGGTACAGAACACCTGGGCGGTGGTGGTGCCGGCCTCGATCAGCTGGTCGAGGAAGGCCTCGGCCACCTCATCGGCATGAGCGCGCTGGGAGAAGCGGCACTCCTCGGGGAAGGTGTAGTCGTTGAGCCAGTCCAGCAGCTGGCGGCCATAGGAGGCCATGATGTCGAGCTGGGCATAGTGCACATGCGGATCGATAAAGCCGGGCATCAGCAGCTTGCCGCGATAGTCAAGGTGCCGGGCGTCGGCCGGCGCCTGGCTTGCCAGCTGCGCATGCTGACCCACCGCGCTGAGGCGTCCGTTGTCAATCAACAGGGCGCCGTCGACATAGTGGCTGAGGCTGCCGGGGGCAGGGGTGTCGCCCTCGCCGGGATCGTCGGTAAAACTGAGCACCTCGCCGCGCAGCAGGTAGCGATGGTTATCTGTCATGAGGGACTCCGTCAGAGGATGCTTTTGATGCATGGGCCGCCGCTGGCAGATTGATCAAGCCGCGCAGCAGCGCCGGGTCGAGCCCGCGCCGGTTGGCGGCCGACGCTGGTGTTGCCGGTGAGGTCTTCAGCATCAGAAGCTCAGCGGCCACCGCCAGGGCAATTTCATAGGGACGCTTGCCGCTTGCGCCGGGAACGCCAATCGGGCAGCGAATCCTGGCCAGCTGTTGGTCGCCGTGGCCGGCGTCCTTCAGCCGGCGTCGGAAGCTTGCCCACTTGGAATCCGAGCCGATCACCCCCAGCGAGGCAAGATCGTCGCGGCCCAGCAGGGCATCGAGCAGGGCGCGATCTAGGGCGTGATCGTGGGTCATCACCAGCACATGAGAGTCCGGGGCAAGCCTGGCGACGGTCTGTTTAATACCTGCTTCGTCGGGCGTATAGCTGTGACGAGACTGACGGTCGGCGGCGGGGGTGTCCGGAAAACCATCGCGGCGGCTGTCGAACCAGTCGACACGCCACGGCAGGGGGGCGAGCACCTGGGCCAGGGCGCGGCCCACGTGACCGGCGCCGAACAGTGCTACCTGCATCTCTGCAGCAGGGAACAGCTCGATCAGCACCTGCACGTGGCCACCGCAGCATTGCCCGGAGCGTCCGCCCAGCGGGAAGTCTTCCAGCCGCAGCCCCGCCTCGCCCTCGGCAAGCCAGCGCTGGGCCGCCTCGATCACCTGCTCTTCGAAGTGGCCGCCGCCCAGAGTATCCATGCTGTCATCGGGAGTGATCACCATGCGCGTGCCGGGCTCGCGTGGGGTCGACCCCGCCGCTGCCACGACGGTGGCCAACGCGTGGGGACGCGCCTCGCGCTGCAGTCGATGCAGCGCGGCGTGCCAGGTCTGGGCGGTCATGGCTCAACCTCCTCTTTGTGCAAGGTCTCATTCACAGCGTCGGTCTTGAGGCGCTCAATGGCCATCAGTACGCGCTCGGGCGTTGCCGGCGTGTCCAGCGGTGGGCAAGTGCGGTAGTCAATGAGGCTCGCCAGGGCGTCACGCAGCGCCGACCACACCGAGATACCCAGCATGAAGGGCGGCTCGCCCACGGCCTTGGAGCGATAGATACTGGCCTGGGAGTTGGGATGGCCTTCCAGCAGCTCGACGTTAAAAACCGGCGGCAAATCACCGAAGGTGGGAATCTTGTAGGTGGAAGGGCCGTCCGAGATCAGCCGGCCGGCGTCGTTCCAGGTAAGCTCTTCGCTGGTCAGCCAGCCCATGCCCTGAATGAAGGCGCCCTCCACCTGACCGATGTCGATGGCCGGGTTCAGCGAATCGCCCACGTCGTGGAGGATGTCGGCGCGACACAGCCGGTATTCACCGGACAGGGTGTCAACTTCTACCTCGGACACCGCCGCCCCGTAGGCGAAGTAGTAAAAGGGTCGCCCCTTGCCGGTGCTGCGGTCGTAGTGAACTAGTCGCGTGGCATAAAAGCCCTTCTCGGACAGCGAAACTCTGCCCATGTAGGCCGCCTGGATCAGCTCGCCCCAGGCGATACGTTGCTCGCTTTCGCCGATGCCGGCGACCAGGTAGCCGTTCTCAAGACGCATGGCTTCCCGGTCGAGGCCGCCGCTTTCCTGATCAAAGTGGCCGGCGGCGAAGTCGAACAGTCGCTCGCGCAGCTTGCTGGCCGCGTCGCGCGCCGCCTGGCCGTTGAGGTCGGCGCCGCTGGAGGCAGCGGTGGGCGAGGTGTTGGGTATCTTGTCGGTGCGCGTGGCGCTGATGCGCACCTCGGTCATCTCCAGCCCCAGCTCGCGTGCCACCACCTGGCAGATCTTGGTGTGCAGCCCCTGGCCCATTTCGGTGCCGCCATGGTTGATCATCACGCTGCCGTCGGTATAGACGAGCAGCAGGGCGCCGGCCTGGTTGAGGTGCTGCAGGGTAAAGGAAATACCGAATTTCACCGGCGTCAGCGCCAGCCCTTTCTTGACGATCGGACTTGTAGCGTTGAACTCGCTGATGGCCTGGCGGCGCGCCCAGTAGTCGCTGCTGGCTTCAAGCTGGCTGACGATATCGGACAGCAGCGCCAGCTGCTCCACCCGCTGCCCGTAGTGGGTCTTGTCACGACCCTGGCGATAGAGGTTGCGCTTGCGGATGGTCAGCGGGTCCTCGCCCAGGCGGCGGGCAATGTCATCCATGGCCTGTTCGATGATCATCATGCCCTGGGGGCCGCCGAAACCGCGAAACGCCGTGTTCGATGCCTTGTGGGTGCGCGCTCGGTGGCCGGTGACCCTGGCGGCCCCCAGCGAGTAGGCGTTATCGGAGTGGAACATGGCGCGGTCGACCACCGCATCGGAAAGATCCGGCGAATGCCCGCAGTCGCCGACCACGGTGATCTCGCCGCCCAGCAGTACGCCCTGGTCATCCACGCCGAGGCGGTAGCGGTTATGGAACGGATGGCGCTTGCCGGTGGCGTGCATGTCCTCGCGGCGGGGCAGGCGCAGCTTGGTCGCGCGGCCGGTGCGCCGAGCGATAATCGCCGCGATACAGGCCCAGGGCGACGCCTGGGTTTCCTTGCCGCCGAAGCCGCCACCCATGCGTCGGTTTTCCACGGTGACCGCATGAAACGAGGTACCCAGTACCTCGGCGACCAGCTTCTGGGTTTCGCTGGGGTGCTGGTTAGAGGTGTAGACAATCACGCCATCGTCTTCACTGGGCACCACCAGGCAGGCCTGGCCCTCGAGATAGAAATGCTCCTGGCCGCCGACAAACTGCTCGCCCTCGAATACATGGGCTGCCTGGTCCAGCGCCTGCTGCCAGTCACCGCGCTGCTGAACGTGGGTGGGGCGCACCAGATCGCCGCGCTCAACGGCGTCCAGCGGGTCAAAGCTGGGCGTGCCTTCGTGGATATCGATATCGGCCAGCTTGACCGCGCGGCGCGCCGCCTTTTCGCTCTCGGCTGCCACGGCGAACAGGCACTGGCCAACATAGCTGATCTTGTCCTCGACAAATATCGGATCGCCGGGAAACACCGGGCCGATATCGGTATGACCGGGCACCTCGGCAACGGTGATCACGTCGACTACGCCGGGTGCGGCCCGGACCCTGTCGAGATCCAGGCGGCCAAGATGGCCGTAGGCCACCGTCGACAGGCCAACGGCGACATGCAGCAGATTCGCCGGCGCCGGTAGATCATCAATGTAGTCCGCGCGGCCGGTGACGTGTTTGATGGCGCTTTCGTGGGCATGGGAGTTGCCGGCAATGCCTTTTTTGGCGCTTTGCTTGTCAGAAAGACCGAGCGGCTGATCAAGCTTAGTGAGCGTACGCATCGAGAGTCACCTTGATCGCTGATTTGTTGTTGCCGGACGCGTGAGAGGCCTGGCTGTCTGCCTCGATCATCAGACGCAACCGTTCAAGCAGGTTGCCGGCGGCGGTGCGGCGGTAGTCGGCGCTGCCACGCACATCGCTCATTGGCGTGAGCTCTTCACCCAGCATTTGGCGGGCGGCAGCAAAGGCAGCGCTGTCCGGTGCGCGGCCTTCAAGCGCGGCTTCTGTCGCAGTGGCGCGCAGCGGGATGGCGGCCATGCCGCCAAAGGCCAGGCGCACATCGCGCAGCACGCCATTATCCAGCCGCCAGGCAAAGGCGGCGAGCACCGCCGAGATGTCATCCTCTCTGCGCTTGGACAGCTTCCATACCTTGAGATTGTGGTCCGCGGCGGGGCGAGGTACGAAGATCGCGGCGATAAACTCGTTCTCGGCCAGAGCGGTCTTGCGGTAGTCAAGGAAGAAGTCCTCAAGCGCCAGTTCGCGTGCGCCATCAGGGCCGTCCAGGCGCAGGCGCGCCTCCAGCGCCAGCAGTACCGGCGGGCCATCGCCGATCGGCGAGGCGTTGGCGATATTGCCGCCCAGGGTGCCGCGATTGCGGATCTGTGACGAGGCGAAGCGGTGCAGCAGGTGCTCAAAAGCGGGGAAGTGCGCGGCGAACAGCGGCGACAGCTCGGTAAAAGTGACCGCCGCGCCGATCCACCAGCCATCGGAGGTTTCATCGATGGTCTTGAGTTCGGCGACCTGATGCACATCGATGATATCGTCCAGCGCTTCGAGGCGCTGGGTCGTCTCCAGCCACAGGTCGGTGCCTCCGGCGACGAGTTTTGCCTTGGGGCGCTGGCGCTTCAGCTCGCGCAGTGCAGCAATGTCTTGCGGCATGGCATAGCTGCTAGGCGCAACATAGACCTGTGGGGAATGCAGCTTGGCCACGTTGTCGGCAAGGCCGGGATCATCGGCCCAGGATGGCTGGAAGTCTGGATAGTCGCCCATTGCCAGCGCGGCATCGCGAATGGGGCGATAGCCGGTGCAGCGGCACAGATTGCCGCCCAGCGCCTGTTCCAGGCGCTGCTGGGTCAGCGGGGCAGGTGTGCGGCGCTGCTGCTCATACAGCGTGAACAGCGACATCACTATGCCCGGCGTGCAAAATCCGCACTGGCTGCCATGGTGATCGACCATGGCCGCCTGGGCCGGGTGTAGCTGCACAGGGTTCTGGTGCCCAATGCCCTGATGGACAGCGCTCTGACCGTCGCCGTGTGCCAGGCCTTCCACGGTCACCAGATGGCAGCCCGCGATCTGGTGCGCGGGTACGATGCAGGCGTTGGCGCTGCGATAGTCTAGTCCGCCGCTGGGATCAGGCTCACCGATGACCACTGTGCAGGCGCCACAGTCCCCAGAGGCGCAGCCTTCCTTGGTGCCGGTTTTGCCGAGATGGAGTCGCAACAGCTCAAGCAGGCTGGTCTCAGCCGGCACATCGGCACGTTGCTGCCGCCTGCCATTCAGGTAGAAGTCGATCATGGCCGTCTCCGTTTTGTCGTTGTGTTGGCCGGGGAGGTACGTTATTTGTGATTCTTGACCATGTGGTCAGTTTTCGCAAGTCTGATCGGCTATTTTCCTATCGCCAACCTGCAGTCACCTATTTTCAAGCTGGCTCAAGTTGCCTGTGTGAGGCAAAGGACGAGGCAAAGAGCCGGACAGGAACGAAGTAAGGAGAAATGGCTGAATTGCTTGAGCACGGGCACTCAGGCAAAATTTCTGCCTGATATAACGGTCTCCAGGCGAGGGCTCATGGATAAGGCAAGGCGGCATGGCGCGCAAGATGAGCAACAAAGCGAGCCGGATAGTGGGCACAGCATCGAACAGGAAGGCGGCGCCATTCGTCAGCGCAACGAGCGTGCGATCCTGGCGGCGGCGGAGCGGGTCTTTGCGCAGCACGGCTATCGCGGTACCAGCCTGCAGCAAATCGCCGAGCAGGCGGGCATGCCCAAGTCCAATCTGCTGTATTACGTTGGCAGCAAGCGCAAGCTCTATGTGCGCCTGCTGGAGGGCACCATGGCGCGCTGGAACGCCATGCTCGACAACATCTCGGCCGATGACGATCCCGCCGAGGTGCTGTCCGCCTTTATCCGCTCCAAGATGCAGATTTCGCGGCGCCACCCTGAAAGCTCGCGATTGTTTGCCAGCGAGATTCTCGGCGGCGCGCCTTTTCTCCAGGAATATCTGCACGGCGAACTGCGTGACTGGGTGCAGAGCCGCTCGGCGGTGTTCAAGGAATGGGCCGACCGCGGCCTGATGGATCCGGTCGACCCGGTGTGGCTGATCTTTCTGATCTGGTCCTCGACCCAGCACTATGCCGACTTCGAAGCCCAGGTGCTGGGCATCACCGACCGCGAAGCGCTGAGCGATGATGATCTGGAAGATATTACCCGCTTTCTGACCCGGATGGTGCTCAAGGGCTGCGGCGTGAAAACTATCGAGCCAAGCCAATAATCAAGCAGTAACCGAGCCGGTTGCTAAACCAACAAGCTAGGTTGTCACCAGCATGACAACACATAGCGCTGCGGTGACCCACATGGCCGGCTTTATTTCGTGTACCTTGCCGGTCAGCGCCTTGATCAGCACAAAGGTCATGAAGCCAAAGGCGATGCCGAGGGTGATCGAGTAGGTCAGCGGCATCAGGATGATGGCCAGAAATGCCGGGAAGGCCTGGTCAAAGTGATCCCACTCGATCTTGCTGATCGGCGCCATCATGAACAGCCCCACCATCACCAGTGCAGGTGCCGTGGCGATACCCGGCACCAGCGACAGCAGCGGCGAAAGAAACAGAAATGGCAGGAAGAGCAGGGCAATGACCACCGCCACCAGCCCAGTACGGCCGCCCTGAGCGAGTCCGGGGCCGGAGTCGATGAAGGTCTGGGCCGCGCTGGTGCCAAGCGGAGCGGCAATCATCGAGGCGAAGGCATCCACCGTCATTGAGCGCTTGAGGTTGCGCGGGTTGCCGTCCTTGTCCTTGAGGCTATCGCCCGCCGACTCGGAAAGCGCCATGAAGCACGACAGCGCATCGAAGAAGTTGGTGAACAGCATGACGAAGATAAACGGCAGGTAGGCTACCTTGAGCGCGCCGAGGATATCGACCTTCATCACCGCGCCGAAATCGGGCCAGGCAGCCAGGCCACTCCAGGCCACGACCACTTCTTCGCCCCACAAATGCCCCATGGGCGCGGCCAGCAGAGTGGTCAGGGCAATGCCCATGATCAGGGCACCGTTGAAGTGCTGGATCACGAAGATTGCCGTAGCGATCAGGCCGATGAAGAAGGTAATCAGTTGGGCATCGATGGTGCCCAGCGATACCAGAGTGGCATTGCTGCCGACAATGAAACCGGCGTTCTGTAAGCCGATGAAGGTGATGAACAGGCCGATGCCGCAGGTGATGGCATAGCGCAGCGAGGCGGGGATTGCTTCGATGATCGCTTTGCGCACGTTGAACATGGCGAGCACTGCAAACATCACCCCCGACCAGAACACGCAGCCCAGCGCCACCTCCCAGGATAGGCCGGCGCCCAGCACCAGGGTATAGGTGAACAGCGCATTCATGCCCATGCCCGGCGCCACCAGAATCGGGTTGCGCGCATAAAGGCCCATGGCCAGGCTGCTCAAAAAGCTGATCAGGACGGTGGCCGAAAGGGCCGAGGTGAAGGGAATGCCGGCATCCGACAGCACCGCCGGGTTGACCACGATGATATACATGCCGGCGAGGAAGGTGGCCACGCCGGCCAGTAGCTCAGTTTTTATCGTGGAGCCGCGTCGAGTCACGCCGAACCAACGATCGAGGAAGTGCTGATTCTTTGGATCTGACCCAGCCGCGTGCGAAGCCCCGGCGGGGTGAGTCGTTGTCTGTTGCATGCCATTTAACCCTGTTGTTGTTGTGGGGTGTTGTCATGGGAAAACTTGAACCGCCATATCTTGACCGCTTGGTCAGGATGTCGGGCTAAGCGTAGAATCCCTGGCACGAGATAGCAAGAACTGGGGATGGAAAGAATCCGAAACAGTATCGGCTACGCAACAAAGCCAATGGCGTCGACAAAACAGCGCGACTATGAATTCACGGGAATGTGACAGAGAGACGAAGATGGCTGACCTCGGGCAAAACAACTCGGGCAGGCGAAAAGCCACCGCGCTGCCCATCGAGGCGCGGCTGGCTGATATTCTTGCCGCGCTGAATTCGCATTCGCGGGCGTTGCTGGTGGCAGAACCCGGCGCGGGCAAGACCACTCGGGTGCCGCTGGCGCTGCTCGAGGCGCCGTGGTGTCAGGGGCAGAAACTGCTGCTGCTGGAGCCTCGCCGCGTCGCCGCTCGCCTGGCCGCCGGCTTCATGGCCGAGCAGCTGGGCGAGTCGCCCGGCGAAACGGTGGGCTATCGCATGCGTGGCGAGACGCGGGTGGGGCCGAATACGCGGCTGGAGGTCGTCACCCAGGGCGTGCTGACCCGCATGTTGCAGGATGATCCGCTGCTGGAAGGTGTTGCCGGAATCATTTTCGACGAATTTCATGAGCGCAGCCTGGAAGCTGATCTGGGGTTAGCGCTGGCACTCGATGCCCAGAGCGTGCGCGACGATCTGCGCCTGCTGGTGATGTCGGCGACCCTCGACGTGGCCGCTCTTACCGCGGTGCTCGGCGGGGACACGCCGGTGATCGACTGCCCCGGTCGCCAGTTTCCGGTAGAAACCCGCTACCGCGAGGCAGCGGGGCGCGACCCAGTGGCTCATCAGGCAGCGGTGGTCGCCGAAGCGCTAGCTGAAGACAGCGGTGACCTGCTGGTGATCCTGCCCGGGGTTGGCGAGATTCGCCGCCTGAAGAACGCTCTCACTGCGCACTTTCCTGCGCTGGTTATCGACGAGCTGCATGGGCGCCAGCCGCTGGCGGAGCAGCGCAGGGCGCTGAGGCCCGCGAGTGACGGTCAGCGCCGAGTCGTGCTGTCCACGGCGATTGTTGAATCCAGCGTAACCGTGGACGGCGTGGGTGTGGTCATTGACGCCGGTCGCGAGCGGCTGGCCGTGCATCAGCCGCGCAGCGGCCTGACCCGGCTCG
>ERZ1032675.75-NODE-75-length-14650-cov-4.003974_pt1 | contig 14650 bp, 14 predicted proteins | sample MGYA00516694_ERZ1032675 | MGnify/ENA primary metagenome ERZ1032675 (study PRJEB33719, sample SAMN04261600) | wastewater metagenome | biome: rural village; feature: latrine urine exit; material: soil | place: El Salvador | collected 2013-01-14 ...
ATAGGCCCCGGTCAGTGCCGACAGCAGCAGGCCGAGAATCGCCGCTCGGCCGAGTTCGATATGCAGCCGCTGGCTCAGGGTGCCGCGCACCGGGCGCAGCAGCTGGCGCCATCCGCCCAGGCGAGCGGTCAGCAGCAGCGCACCGGAGAATGCCAGCACGATCATCGCCAGCGCCGTGATGCCCGCCACCGCGCGACCGGGCGTGTCGAGCAGCAGGGAGCGATGCAGGTTCTTCACCCAGCGCGAGAAGGACGACGGCTCATAAGGGGCGATGCCTTGTCCGGTCCTTGGATCCACCCGATCGGCTCCCACCTGGTCGCCTCGGGTGTAATAGACGATGAGAGTGCCCGAGGGCGTGCGCTCGATCTGCTCGGCCCCTGGGTAATGCTCCGCTACCTTGCCCGCCAGCTCGGCAACGCTGATCTGCCCGGCGGCGGGAACCGCGGTTCCCGCCCGCTCGAGGGCCGGGTTGAGCGACAGGATCGTCCCGGTCACCGTAAGAACGATGACGAACAGCGCCGCGATCAGGCCGGGTAGCGAATGAAGCTGGCGTAGCATGGTATTTGTGGCTCCCTGTTCGGTCAGAATCAGAAGGTATAGAGGAACGACTGCACGTAACCTCGGCCGGAGACCGGCTGGCCCGCGCCCTCGGTGGTCAGCGGGACGACGACGTCGGCGCGATTGTCGCGCATGTCCTCGACGGCGGTGTCCACGCGCACCTCGTACCCCGCATCGATCAGCTCATCGGCAATGTCGAGGGTGATATTCAGGGTGCGTCCGCTGCCGACGCTGGCCCCGGTCAGGCCGTCATATTCAGCGCTGCGCTGGCCGCTGCCCCGCGCCCAGTCACGCAGGTGCTTGTAGTATTTCGACTTCTCTCCGGCGATCCAGAGCGTACTCTGGTACTGGCCGTCGGCGTCGGTGAGGTAGAGCGCCAGATAGGCGCCATCGCCGCCGTAGTTTTTCAGCTCGGTGTTGAAGGTCACTTCGCGTGCCTGAGCAAGAGCCGGCAGCGCGATGGCGGCGGCGAGGCCGAGGGAAAGCGCAAGGGTGAGCCTTTTCATGGTCTGTCTCCGTTATCTCCGCTGAATAGGCTGTCGGGTATCACCGCATCCTCCTCGAACTCGATTTCCAGCTTGCGCAGGCGCAGCGATGCCGGGGTATAGTCCGCCTCGACCTTATTGCCGTGCTGGTCGAAACCCTTGACCTCGTAGCAGCCGTCATCGACCTTGATACGTCGCACCTCCCAGCCCTTGGCCTCGAGCTTCTGGCGCAGGACTTCGCGAGGTTGCCAGTCGGCGACCGGATCACGGCAGTCGTCATCGGCGAAGCTCATTCCGGCCGCCAGGGTGGCGGCCAGTGCGGTGGTGACAAGCAGTGGTGTTTTCATGGTTTTCTCCCGGTTGGGTTCACGCTGTCATGGTAGGCCGAACTCCTGACAGCAACCTGAAGGCGCCCCACCTGTGCGTACTCGCAGACGACATTGGTGCTGTTCAGGTAGCCGTCAGGTCGAACCGTTAGGCTCAGGATGTCTGTGCGGCCATGAAGAGGTGAGATATGCGGATATTACTGATCGAGGATGCGTACTCCCTGGGCGAGGCGGTGCGCGAACAGATCAGCGAGGATGGCCATGCGGTAGATTGGATGCAGTGCCTTAAACACGCTGAAGCGAGCGTCGCGACGACCGCCTACGATCTTATTCTGCTCGATCTGATGCTGCCGGATGGCCGGGGGCTCGACTTTCTAAGGCGTCGGCGTAAGGCAGGCGATAGCACACCGGTCATCATCCTGACCGCGCGCGATCAGATTTCCGACCGTATCGAGGGGCTGAACGCTGGCGCGGACGACTACCTGGTCAAACCCTTCGATCTGGCGGAGCTGTCGGCGCGGATTGCCGCTGTGGCGCGGCGTTACAGTGGCAATCCCAATCCGCTTATTCGTGTGGGTGAGCTGGAGATCGATCTGGTGGAGCATTCGCTGCGTCGAGCCGGGCACAGCGTCAATCTGACGGGCCGGGAGTGGGCGCTGCTCGAGGCGCTCGTGCAACACCCGGGGGCGCTGTTGTCTCGGTCCCAGCTCGAGGATCGACTGTACGCCTTCGGTGCCGAGATCGAGAGCAACACCATCGAGGTCCATATCAGCCGCATGCGAAAGAAGCTGGGCCACGCCAGCATCGAGACGGTGCGTGGCATGGGCTATCGACTGGGGCGAACGTGAGCAAGTCGGTCAGCCTGCAGCGTCGTCTCGGGGTTGGCCTGACCCTCGGCGTGGTGTCGCTGTGGCTCGTTGCCACTATGCTGACGGTGTTTATCGTGCAGCATTCCATCGACAGGACCCTCGACAGCTCCCTGGAAGAGACCGCGCAGCGTATTCTGTCCCTGGCCGTCGTCGAGATCTTCAATCGGGAAAGCTCCGATCTGCTTCAGCAGGTCGCCTCTCTGCGCCCCCATGAGGAGTACATCACCTACCTGGTGCGGGGGGCCAGCGGCACGCCCTTGCTCGTGTCGCATGACGTCGACCTGTCTGTCTTCCCCGAGACGCCTCAGATGGGGTTGCGTAGCACCGCGACGCATCGGCTCTACGGCACCTCCGCGGTCAGCGATACCTTCTTCATCGAAGTTGCCGAGCCGTTGACCTATCGCCGCCGAGCGACCCGGGAGATGCTGGCGATGCTGCTGTTGCCGCTGGCGGTGCTGGTGCCGCTCAGCCTGATCGGCATCTGGTGGTTCGTGCGCCACAGCCTAAGCGGCCTGCTGGCCTATCGGCAGGCGCTCGAGACACGCGACGCCGGGGATCTATCGCCGGTGGAGGGTAAGCACCTGCCGGCGGAACTCGCGTCCATCGCCGAGGCGGTGAACCATCTGCTGGAGCGATTGCGTCGCGCGCTGGAGTCCGAACGCAGCTTCACCGCCAACAGCGCCCACGAGCTGCGCACGCCTCTGGCCGCGACCCTCGCCCAGGTGCAGCGTCTGCGTCGCGAGGCGCCGCCGGGGCCGCTGCAGGATCGAGCGGGGCGCATCGAAGCGTCGCTGCGTGAGTTGTCACGGCTCTCGGAGAAGCTGATGCAACTGGCCAAGGCGGAGAGCGGTGGGCTCCTGGCCGAGACGCCCCAGGACGTCCGGCCGATCATCAGCCACGTCGTCGACGACTTTCGCCGCGCACCCCAGGCGCGCCTCGAACTGTCGCTGCCCGAAAAAGAGCGGGTTGTCTCATCGATTGATCCTGACGCCTTCGCGATCCTGGTCCGCAATCTGATCGAGAATGCCCTGAAACACGGTGCCAGGGATCAGCCCGTTGAAGTCAGCCTGACGGCCGACGGGACCTTGCGAGTGGTCAATGCCGGGCCGGTGGTGCCCGCAGAGGTTCTTGTTCGGCTAACGGATCGCTTTACCCGGGCGAATACTCCCGCGGCAGGGTCCGGTTTGGGGCTTGCCATCGCCCATGCGATCGCGGTCGGAGTGGGAACGCGCTTGGTCCTGGCATCCCCTGCGCCAGGGCGAGAGGATGGCTTTGCGGCGAGCCTGTGGCTCCCCTCTTAAGCTTGCGTAACAAGCGTCTGCCTGCCCTGGGCAACCCATCGATGGCAACCAGTCAACTTAAAGCGATAGGTAATAAGACGTCATTCGTCTTTAGAACTCGGTTGAGGATGGCGACGGCTCTAACGGCCGCTCGCCATCCTCACGGGAGAGATCGTCCATCAGCCGTTGAAAATCGGGGGATTCGTCAAGCAGCCGGCCCGTCGTCGCGCGCAGCGCATCCACCTGATCGGCTGGCAGGCGCAGTGAGGTGGGAATGGCCATGAAGTCGTCGCGCTCCTGTTCATCGTCGATAGCTTCGAGAGTCACCTCGACCAGATAGAACTCCGTCGACGGCGCATCATCGGCGTATTCGCGCGGATCCTGTGCCCAGCCATCGAAGTACGCCTTGAACAGCTCGATGGTCTCGAAGGAGTAGCGATTGATGGGAGTATCCTTGACGTTGCGCACCACTTGCAGCGGTGTCGGCACGGAGCCGATGCGGTCGACGGAAAGATCCGGTCGTGTCTCGGCGCTGACCATGATCAGCACCACCTTGAGTAGCGTCTGGGTATCCAGCGCTCTTGCCGGCCTTAGGGGATCTTCGCGCGACAGGATACGATCGAGCAGGGCGCGCAGTCCGGTGTTGTCGGTGAGGGCGCCGTCCAGCAGGTGGATATAGGGACGCCGTTTTGCATCGAGGTAGGAGCGCAGCTCGCTCGCTTTGTAATAGCGCCGCGCCGAAGCGGCCCGATCCGTGAGCGCCGCCTGTACCCAGTCGGGCTCCTGGTAGTCGCAGCTGCCGGCATAGTTGCGCAGGGTCAGGGGCGTCAGCGCAACCGGTACCGCACTGGAGGCCACCACTGCGCGTGACAGGGGGTAGGGTGAAAGATCCGAGCACAGCAGGTCGAACTGATCCTGAGAGAACTCGAAGCGTGTGCCCAGCGACAGGTCGCTGGCGTTGATCAGCACGAAGGGGCGCCCCTGGCGCTGCAGGTCGGCGAAGGTCGCGTCATGGAATAGTTGATCGTCCATGTATTCGGCCATCAGATCGCTGCGGCCAAACAGCGGGCTCCAGGAGCGCACCAGGTTGGTAGGCGTCAAGAGCTTGCGGGTGATCTCGCCCTGCACGTTGCGTTTGAGGAACTCGGCTTCGAAATCCTCGAACAGGCGCTCGCGATACAGCGCGTAGTAGGCGGCGGTGTAGCTGCCGCCGGAAACGGAGGAGATGATATCTACTTCGTCGAGCAGGCGCTTGCGACGACCCTCCCAGACGATCTCGGTGCGGGCGAGTCGTTCGAGAGTGCCGTAGGCCAGCGCTGCCGCCCGCGTGCCACCGCCGGAGAAGCTCATCACCACCAGCAGGCTGCCGGAGTTATCCTCGCTTGGAAGCGTTTCCAGCCGATAGCCGCTAGTCGGATCGTGGTGCTCCAGAGGAGCATTGACCGGATAGTGCGCACAGCCGGCAAACAGTGCTGCCAAACATAGACTTACGACTAATTTTACCCGGTAGCCCGCACGGTGATCTGGCATGTTACGGGTGGCTAGCATCGTCATATCGGCAGCATCCCCCCCAGTCGTGAACTGGGTTTCTTCTTCTAGTGACTTGCCCGACGAGAGACTAGCGACTAGTCTTTAAAAGAAGCAAGTAATTACTCACTTATAGGACGACATGACCCGACAACGCAAGTCGCACGAGACGCGCCGCGAAGAAATCATCCAGAGCGCGCTGGAGCTCGCCGCCGAAACTGGCACCAAGAAGGTCACCGCACAGGCGATCGCCGACCGCGTCGGCATCGCGCAGCCGACGGTGTTCCGACACTTCAAGAACCGCAGCGCCATCTTTCGCGGAGCGATGGAGTGGATCGCTAACGCCCTGTTCGGCGTTCTGGAAGGGGTAAATGGCGATGCCCCCGCCGACGAGCGTTTGCGCAAGCTGCTGGGGCGCCAGCTTGCCTTCATCGGCAAGCGACGAGGAGTGGCCCGCCTGCTGTTCTCCGACCGGCTGCACCTCGAGGATCCGGAGCTGAAACTCACCGTGCGGCGGATCATGGAGCGCTATATGGGGCATCTGGAAACTATCGTTCGTGACGGGGTCGAGAGCGGCTGTTTTCGGCACAGCCTGGAACCCGCCGAGACGTCACGCTTTATTGCCGCCACGGTGCAGGGCCTGGTGATGCGCTGGTCCATTTATGATTTCGAGTTCCGTCTGGATGATCAGGCCGAGGCGCTATGGCACTTCCTGGAGCCGGCGCTGATGGCCGAAACGGATGATAAGAGTCCTTGAGTGGTCGGTCTGGTTCGTTAGGCAAGTTAGCGGACGGTTCGGTGGCGTAATCGATGGCATAAGACGTTGAGTGGGGGGATGTTATGACCGTTACGCGGCTTTCCTGGTTGACCTGGTACCCTCGTCGATTTGTCTTTGGTCTGCTCCTGTCGCTTGCGGGCTTGGGGGCGATCATCCCGGGGCCGGTCGGCGCAACGGAGACATTGACGCTGGATACGGCGGTGATCCAGGCGCTGCGCGCGAACCCTAACCTGAGGGCGGTTAGCCTGGAGCGTGACGCTACCGCCCTGGAGCCCGAGATCGCCCGCGCCGCCCGCTATCCCGAACTGGAGCTCGGTTCTTCCTACACGCACTATTCAGACCCCTATCTCGTGCATCCGATCGAGCGGCCCGGCGAGTTTCCGCCCCTGGATGACGACATCACCAGCGTCGGAGCCATCATGCGCCTGCCGCTCTACGCCGGCGGCAGGCTGGTGGCGGGGGAGTCCCTGGCGCACAGCCTGAGCGAGGCTGCGCTGCAGCGGCTCCACGACAGCGAGCAGGATCTCATCTACAACGTGGTGGCGACCTATGCCAAGGCGCTGCAGCTGCGCGATCTGACTATCGCCGAGGACCATCGCATCGAGGGGTTGCAGGCCGAAGTCGAGGCGATCCAGCGCAAGCTTGACCAGGGCCGAGCGGCCCGACTCGAAGTGCTGCGGGTTCAGACACGGCTCTCCCAGGCACAGTTCGACCAGGGCGCGACGGCTCAAGGCGAGCGGGATGTGCAGGGCCTGCTGGCCGCCCTCATGGGCGCGCCGCCTCGGGACCGGGTGCTGGAGGAGCTGCCCAGCGCGTCGTTCGAGGTGCCGGACTCGGCGGAAACGGCGGCAGAACTGGCCGCTCGCGAGCATCCCCAGGTACGCCAGGCCCAGGCGCAGCAGGATGCCGCCGCCGATCGTCTGGCGATCGCCCGCGGCGAGCGTCTTCCCGAGGTGGACCTGGTCGCAGAAACGCAGACGCGCCGCGGCGGTGACTGGGAAGGGCGCGACGACTGGTATGTCGGGGTGACCCTGAGCGTGCCGCTGTTCGACGGGGGCAGTCGTCGCAAGCGCGTCAATCAGGCCGAGCTAGAGCAGCGGCAGTATCGGCAGCGGCTGCGCGGCGTCGTCGATGACGTCACGACCGAGGCAAGGGCCGCTTTCGGCGGCCTGCAAACGGCAGAGCAGCGGCTGCAGTCGGCGCGTCGGGCCTTGGCCGAGGCCGAAGAGGCGCTGCGCATCGAGACGCGCAAATACCGCGCCGGCAGAAGCACCGTCACGGACCTGCTGAGCGCCGAGGCGGCGCGCTGGACGACCTTGGCCAACCTGAATCAGGCCGAGTACGAGCGCTTCGTGGCGGATATTCGGCTGTATCGGGCACTGGGCCGGCTCACTCCGGCGCTCTTCGTCGGGGCGGCGTCACCGCCTGTCGAATCGATGTCAGAAGGAAAAGGTACGTCATGAGAAAAAAGCTGGTCGTCGGTGGTTTGGCACTGATCGTGATCGCCGCCCTGGCCGGGTTCGCGGCCGTTCGCTGGGGGCCCTGGTTTCAGGAGGAGGGCAGCGGCATCCTGATGGCCTCCGGCACGGTGGAGGCCACCGAGGTGAGGATGGCCTTCCGCATGCCCGGCACCCTCGTCGAGCGCCGCGTCGATGAAGGAGACGACGTCTCGCTCTCGCAGCCCATCGCCAGACTCGATCAGCGCGATGCCGAGGCCAGCCTGCAAGAGGCCGAGGCGGCGGTGGCGTCCGCCGCGGCGGAGCTCGACGAGCTGACCGCCGGCTATCGTCTCGAGGAGGTCGCCGTGGCCGAGGCGGCGGTCGAGGAGGCCCGGGTGACGTTTCGACGGCTCCAGGACGAGGCCGCACGCTCCCGCTCCCTGTATGACGACGAGGCCATCAGCCGCGAGCAGCGCGACCGGGACGTGACGGACGCCGAGGCGGCCGGTGCCCGGCTTGCCTCGGCCCGTGAACATCTCACCATGCTGAAGTCCGGCTATCGACCCCAGCAGATCGAGGCTGCCCGAGGACGACTGAATCAGACCGAGGCGCGCCGGACCAATGCCGAGACCTTCCTGGGAGATACCGTCATTTATAGTCCGATCGAGGGTGTCGTCACCCGGACCCACGCCGAAGTCGGCGAGACCCTGGCCGCCGGCCGCGCCGTGGCGACGTTGACCAAGCTCGGCGCCCCCTGGGTGCGGGTCTATATCTCCGAAGTGGACATCGGCCGTATCCGCCTGGGGGCCAGGGCCCAGGCGCGTGTCGACAGCTATCCCGAGCGGGATTTCCCCGGCACCGTGACCTTCATCGCCTCCGAGGCGGAATTCACGCCCAAGAACGTGCAGACACAGGAGGAGCGCGTGAAACTGGTGTTCGCCGTGGACGTCAGCCTCGACAATCTCGAAGGCGCACTCAAGCCCGGCATGCCGGCAGATGTCACCATCGAGGTGCAGTGATGGCCCCGGATGACACCGCGTCAGCGGCGATCCGGGTCGAGGGCCTGGCCCGGCACTTCGGTGCCCTGGCGGCGGTCCGTGGGCTCGACTTCGCAGTGCAGCCCGGCGAGATCTTCGGCATCGTGGGGCCCGACGGCGCCGGCAAGACCACGACCCTGCGCATGCTCGCCGGGATCCTCGCACCCTCGTCAGGCGAGGCCTGGGTGGCGGGGCACTCGGTGGTCGAAGCGCCCGAGGCGGTCAAGCGTCGCATCGCCTACATGTCCCAGCGCTTCGGTCTCTATGGCGACCTGACGGTGGCGGAAAACCTGCGCTTCTATGCCGATCTCTACGAGGTGCCGCGCCGCGATCTGGCAGAGGCGGAGGCGCGCCTGCTGGGGTTCAGCAATCTGACGCCGTTTCGCGATCGCCTGGCCGACAACCTCTCCGGCGGCATGAAGCAGAAGCTGGGGCTGGCCTGCGCGCTTATCCATCGTCCCGAGGTGCTGCTGCTGGACGAGCCGACCAACGGCGTCGATCCGGTCTCGCGGCGCGATTTCTGGCGCATCCTCTACAGCATGCTCAAGGAGGGCGTCACCATCTTCGTCTCCACCGCCTATCTCGACGAGGCCGAGCGCTGCAGCCGCGTCGGCCTGATGCACCAGGGCAGGCTGATCCGCTGTGACAGCCCCCAGCGTCTCAAGACCGGCCTGTCCGGGGTGCTGGCGGAGTTCGAGGTGAGCGATGCGCGCCGCGCCCACGAGCTGCTCTCCAGCACCCGAGAGCCGGGGCGGGTCAGCCTCTACGGCGGACGCCTGCACCTGTATGCCGACACCAGCGAAGAAGTGGACACGGCGTTGGCTTCACTTAGCGAGGCGGGACTGGAAGAGACCAGCTGGCGCGAGATCGCGCCGAGCCTCGAGGACGTGTTCATCCACACCGTTCGCCAGGCGTCGAATGACGGCGAGGAGGCGGACCATGGCTGAACAGCGCGGGATCGCCGTCTCGGTCAAGGACCTCACGCGCGTCTTCGGCGACTTCGTGGCAGTCGACCACGTCACCCTCGAGGTCGAGCACGGCCATATCTTCGGCTTCCTGGGGCCGAACGGCTCCGGCAAGTCGACCACCATCCGCATGCTGACCGGCCTGCTGCTGCCGAGCTCGGGCAGCGGTCAGGTGCTGGGCCTGGACATCATGACCGAGACCGAGCGCATCAAGCGCAGCATCGGCTACATGTCGCAGAAGTTCTCGCTGTATGCCGACCTCACCGTCGAGGAGAACATCGACTTCTTCGCCGGCCTGTACGGGGTCGACCGCAAGCGCCGCGCCGAGCGCAAGGCCTGGGTGCTCGAGATGGCCGGCCTGCGCGACAAGCGCAACGCCCTGACCGCGACGCTGGCCGCCGGCTGGAAGCAGCGCCTGGCGCTCGGCTGCGCCGTGCTCCACGAGCCGCCGATCCTGTTTCTCGACGAGCCTACCTCCGGCGTCGATCCGCTGTCGCGGCGGATGTTCTGGGATCTCATCGCCGAGCTCGCCGCCGGAGGCACCACGGTCTTCGTGACCACCCACTACATGGACGAGGCGGAATACTACGATCAGCTGGCGCTGATCAACAAGGGGCGGCTGATCGCCCAGGGCGAGCCGGCGCGGCTGAAGCATGAGGCCATGCCCGAGGATATCCTGGAGATTCAGGTGGCGCACCCGTTCGCGGCGCTGGAGTCGCTCGAGGAGACGACGCTGGCACAAGGAATCGCGCTGTTCGGCGACACCCTGCACGCCGTAGTGGCCGATGCCGAACAGGCGGCGGAGCCGATCCGCGCCCATCTGGAGCAGGCCGGGTTTGATGAGGTGGTTATCACCGCCATCGCGCCGTCGCTGGAGGACGCCTTCGTCAGCCTCATCGAAGCCGAAGACCGGGAGGCCGTCCAGTGAGCGCGCATGTCACAGGTCGGTTTTCCTGGCGGCGCCTGGGGGCGCTGATCGCCAAGGAATCTCTGCATATCCGCCGCGATCCGCGCAGTTTGGCGATGGCCTTCGTCATGCCGCTGCTGCTGCTGGTGCTGTTCGGCTGGGCCATCACCCTGGATATTCAGAACCTCAACGTGGCGGTCTACGACCGCGACAAGAGCCAGCCGAGCCGCGCCTATCTGCGCGCCTTCGAGGGCTCGACCTATTTCACGCTGATCGCCCACGTCGAGGATTACCGCAGCCTCACCCGGCTGCTCGACAGCGGCGAGGCAGATCTCGCCGTGGTGCTCTACCCTGGCTTCGCCGAGGCGCTGGAGGCGGGGCGCAGCGCGCCGGCCCAGGTGATCGCCGACGGCGCGGATGCCAACACCGGGACCATCGCCCTGGGCTACGCCGAGGCGGTGACCAATCGTTTCAACGCTGAACTCGTCGGCGGGCTGGCCGAGCCGGCGATCGATAACCGCCTGCGAGTCTGGTACAACCCCGAGCTCAAGAGCCGCTGGTTCATCGTGCCGGGCCTCATCGCCGTGATCATGACCGTGATCACTGCCCTGCTGACGTCGCTGACCGTGTCCCGGGAGTGGGAGCAGGGCACCATGGAGCAGCTCATCGCCACCCCGGTGCAGGGCGTGGAGCTGCTGGTGGGCAAGATGACGCCCTATCTGATCATCGGGCTGGTGGACGTGCTGGTGTCCGTGGCCATGGCGATCTGGGTGTTCGGCGTGCCCCTGCGCGGCAGCTTCTGGTTCCTCATGGCCTCGGGCACTCTGTTCATGCTCGGCGGGCTGGGGCTGGGCATCCTGATCTCGACGGTGGCGCGCTCGCAGCTGGTCGCCAGCCAGGTGGCCATGGTCGCCACCTTCATCCCCGCCTTCCTGCTCTCCGGCTTCCTCTATTCCATCGACAACATGCCGCCGACCCTGCAGTGGGTGACCCATGCGGTCCAGGCGCGCTACTACGTTGCCATCCTCAAGGATGTCTTCCTCAAGGCGAGCCCACCGATTTACCTGGTCAACGAGGTGCTGTTCCTGACGGTCTTCGCGATCGTGGTGCTGGGGCTGGCGCTGTTCAAATTCAAGAAGCGGATCGACTGACGATGTGGGAACGAATCTACCGCATGATGATCAAGGAGTTCATCCAAGTGCTGCGCGACCCGCGGATGCGTTTCCTGATCTTCGTGACGCCGGTGGTGCAGCTGATCGTCTTCGGCTTTGCCGTGACCACCGACGTCGAGCATATCAAGACGGCTATCCTGGACATGGATCGCAGCGCCGAGAGCCGCGCCCTGGCCGATCAGTTCACCAGCTCCGGTTACTTCGATATCATCGCGCGTCCCGAGTCGCCGGACGCCCTGGGTGAGCTGCTCGATCGCACGGTGGAGGTTGCGGCGATCCAGATCGATCGCGGCTTCGCGGACGATCTCGCGGCGGGTCGGCAGACCGAAATCCAGGTGCTGATCGACGGCACCGACTCCAATACCGGTACCGTGGCCATGGACTACGCCCAACGTATCACCGGCGCCTTCTCCCGCAAGCGGCTCGATGCCTCCATGACCCAGCAGGAGCAGGCGGCGCCCTCGGGCCTGGTGGAGCTGCGCTCTCGAGCCTGGTACAACCCCGACCTCAAGAGCCGCTACTACAACGTTCCCGGGGTGGTCGCCGTCATCCTGCTGATGACCTCGCTGTTGCTTACTTCAATGGCGATCGTGCGCGAACGCGAGATCGGCACCATGGAGCAGCTGATGGTGACGCCGATCCGGCCCATGGAGCTGATCCTCGGCAAGACGCTGCCCTTCGTGATGATCTCCTACCTGGATCTGGTGGTGGTGATGCTGGTGGCCGTCTACGGTTTCGGCATCCCCATCCGCGGCAGCGGCCTGCTGCTGCTCTTCGGCGCCGGCCTGTATCTGATGTCGACCATCGGGGTGGGGCTGTTCATCTCCACGGTGTCGAAGACCCAGCAGCAGGCGCTGATGGCTTCTTTCTTCTTCTTCCTGCCGGCCACGCTGCTGTCGGGGTTCATGTTCCCCATCGAGAACATGCCGGAACTCGCCCAGTGGATCACCTACGTGAATCCGCTGCGCTACTTTCTGGTCATCATCCGCGACGTCTTCCTCAAGGGCAGCGGCATGGACCTGCTGTGGCCGCAGTTCCTGGCCCAGGGCGCACTCGGTGTGCTGTTGTTGACCGGCAGCGCCCTGCGTTTTCGCAAGCGCATCGACTGATGACTGGTTGCGACTCCATCAGCTAGACATGGCGCACGGCGCGAGGAGAAAAAACAACTCGATTTTTGGGTTCGTTCAGCGCCGTGTAAGCCTGCCTTGACAAACTGTTCATGAGCCGGGTGGAAACCTCCGCTCGGCAATCAAACTTCCTCGCTCGATGAGGAAGGAGGATAACGTCATGAACCGTCGACATATCGTTGGTTTCGTTAGCGGCGTGATGCTCCTGGCTGGCGTCGCCGTTCCCGCGATAGCGGCAGAACCGGCTTCGGGGGAGACTACGCCCCGAATACCGCAAGTCGCCTTCATGGAGCATCACGACAAGCTGCAGGAGTGGTCCACAGGGCTGGGTGTTACGCTGCCCCTGGCTGCCGCGCCAATGCCTGTCGTGAAGGCCTCGCCGCCTTCCCCTGAGCCCATGCCGCGGCTACCGCAGAGCACCGTCACGGAACGCCACGACAAGTTACAGGAGTGGTCGCGGGGGCTCGGCGTCACGCTGCATGAGCTCTGATCGTTGGCAGTGGGTCATGAGAAGGAGAAAAAGAGAGTGCTGTTAGCGTTGTAGAAGTATTAGGTGCCAAGCCTTCACTTTCTGTTTTTCAGCGGCGTAGTCGGCCTGGGGAATGCGCTGGGCGTTTGATTGCCAAGCCTGGGGCGACGACTGGGCTTCTGATTGGGCTTCTGACTGCGCCGCCGACTGGGCCAGCTGCAGGTATTTGTCGGCCAGCTGGCTGATGGCTTCGTTGAGGAAGGCCGCGCTGCCCATGGCCGGCTCGCAGATGCTCAGCTCCAGCAGGCGCCGGCACGGGCACCGTCGTCGGGCAGCGGGTCGAGCTGCTCTTTATACAGCTCTTTCAGGGCGTATTTGACCAGCGAGCGGGTGAGCACCTCGGACGTGTAGTAAGAGGCGCTTTTCTGGCGGTCGCGACCGGCCAGGCGGTAGAGAAAACTGCCTTTGGGATGAGCCAGCAGGCGCTTTTCGCCGCTGACCGGGTCCGGAATGAAGACTTTTTCGTCGTCGAGGTAGTCGTCCAGGGCATCTGCGCCGACAAAGTAGCCGGTGCCCAGCGGGTCCCAGCTTTCGCCTTTGGGCTTGACCTCATACAGGGTTTCCCGAGCGAAGAAGCCGCGGTAGCTGAGCAGCGCTTCGTAGACAGCACCCAACTGGTTGATACCAAGCTGGGCGTAGGAAATGCGCCCGCGGCGCTTGCGGCTGCCTCGGCCACCCCCGCTGCCCACCGGGCGCGACAGCGACATCAGCTGAATGACCCGCTGCAGCAGGTGGTTGGGAAACACCACGTGCCTGAGCAGCGCCATGCGTTCGGGGTCGAACAGGTGGCTTCTCAGCGGCGTCATGCGAAAGGCGTCGCGGCCGGTCTGGCGGCCGGCCTGACGACTGTATTCGGCCAGCATGTCGGGCTCATCGGGCTGGTAGCCGGAATGAATCAGCGCAAACAGCGTGGTCAGGGTGTCGTGGAAGTAGCGGCCATTGCGCTCAGCCTCGCTGGTGAGCGGCACCAGTTCCAGCTCGCGCAGGTGCTCCAGCGAGTAGCCCTTGAGGTAGGTGGCGCTGCCCACCGGCGCGTAACCAAGCTCGGGCCGGGCCTCGATGTAGAACAGGAACAGCAGCCGGTACATGTAGCGCAGGCACTGCAGGCTGAGCTCGCCGGGGTCCAGCGCATTGCTGCCGGTATAGATGCTTTTTTTGTGCATCTGGGCGCGGGCTTCCAGCTGGCTTGAGGCTTCATCGCCCAGCAGCTCGATACATTCGCGCAGGGCGTACTTGAGGTCTTCGGAAACGCCATAGACATGTTTGTGGGCGTTTTCGTCCAGGCTGTCGAGCAGCACGGTGCCGCCGCTGCCCAGCAGGGAATCGCGGTGCAGCAACACGCTGACGGCCTTGAGCGTTTCCAGTTCGCGGCGGGCGAACAGCTCCGGCCAGTCGAAACGCAGCAGACGCCGCTGAGCAAACTTGGCACGGTCAAGCAGCAGCCACTGGCGGGCACCGCATAGCAGCACCCAGCGCGGCGGCTTTTCCTGGCTGAACACTTGGCGCGACAGGCGCTGGTGCCAATCGAGTGTTTCTTCTTCACTGCCTCTTTCTTTACTGGCTTTAGCCAGCTCTGGCGACAGTGGCGCATCGCTCAAGGTGAGCAGCTGGACGGGCTGCAAATGGCAGGCCAGCGGGTCGAGATCGGGCT
>ERZ1032675.79-NODE-79-length-14226-cov-4.833957_pt1 | contig 14226 bp, 10 predicted proteins | sample MGYA00516694_ERZ1032675 | MGnify/ENA primary metagenome ERZ1032675 (study PRJEB33719, sample SAMN04261600) | wastewater metagenome | biome: rural village; feature: latrine urine exit; material: soil | place: El Salvador | collected 2013-01-14 ...
ATTTCATCCCGGGCCGCACCCAGCGCCTTGACCTTGACCAGCATCAGCTCGCGCTCGATGTGGTTGCCCTCGGTGAGATCCACCAGCTTGACCACATCAATCAGCTTGTTGAGGTGCTTGGTGATCTGCTCGATGACCCGGTCGTCACCAACGGTGGTCACGGTCAGCCGCGAGAGCGTTTCATCTTCCGTCGGCGCCACGTTCAGCGACTCGATATTGAAGTTGCGCTGAGAGAACAGCCCCACCACGCGAGACAGGGCACCCGGTTCGTTTTCCATCAGAATCGAGATGATATGGCGCATCAGGTCCTCTCCGTCTTGGAAAGCAGCATGTCACGCATGGAGCCAAGCGGCACCTGCATCGGATAGACGTGCTCGTGCGGATCTACCGCGACGTCGAGAAAGACAAGCTCATGCTTGTTGGCAAAGGTGCGTTGCATCGCTTCCTCGAGCTCTTCTCGGGTGGTGACCTTGATGGAGGTAAAACCATAGGCACCGATCAGCATCTGAAAGTCCGGCAGCGACTCCATATAGGAATGCGCATGGCGCGACTTGTAGTTGAGATCCTGCCACTGGCGCACCATGCCCAGGGAACCGTTGTTGAGATTGATGATCTTGACGCCAATCCCGTACTGCTTACAGGTCGACAGCTCCTGCATCATCATCTGGAAGCTGCCTTCGCCGGTGATGCACACCACATCATCATCCGGGAAGCTCTTCTTGATGCCCATGGCGGCGGGAAAACCGAAGCCCATGGTGCCAAGCCCGCCCGAGGTGATGAAACGATTGGGCTTGTCGAACTTGTAGTACTGGGCAGCAAACATCTGATGCTGGCCCACGTCGGTGGTGACATACGCCTCGCCATGAGTCGCCCGACACACCGCCTCGACCACTTCCTGGGGCTTGAGCGCCTCGCCCGGGGCAGAGGGCTCATACAGTTTACCCTCACGCTCCTGGCGCCAGCCTGCAATGGTTTTCCACCATTCGGCCAACTCATCAGGATTGGCCAGTTCCTTGCCCTGCAGCAGACTGATCATCTCGTTGATCACGCTTTGAGCGGGACCGACGATGGGCACATCCGGTCGCACCGTCTTGGCCACCGAGCTCGGGTCGATGTCAACGTGAATGATCTTGGCCGTGGGACAGAACTTCGAGGTGTTGTTGGTCACCCGGTCATCGAAGCGCGCGCCGATGGCGATCACCAGATCCGCATGGTGCATGGCCATGTTGGACTCATAGGAGCCATGCATGCCCAGCCAGCCCAGACACTGCTTGTCGCTCTGGGGATAGGCGCCGATGCCCATCAGGGTGGTGGTAATCGGGAAGCCAAGCCGCTGGACCAGATCGGTCAGACCTTCACTGGCTCCGCCGATCACCACGCCGCCGCCGGTGTAGAACACCGGGCGCCGCGCCTTGAGCATCAGCTCCACGGCCTTCTTGATCTGGCCGGTATGGCCGCGGCTGACCGGGTTGTAAGAGCGCATCTTGACCCTTTTCGGGTAGACGTACTCGTAACGCTCGGTGGGCGTGGTCATGTCCTTGGGAACGTCCACCACCACCGGGCCCGGGCGTCCGCTCGAGGCAAGATAGAAGGCCTTCTTGAGCACCTCGGGAATTTCGCTGGGATGCCCGATCGAAAAACTGTGCTTAACGATCGGACGGGTCACGCCGATGATGTCGGTTTCCTGGAAGGCGTCATCGCCGATCAGGTGGCTCATCACCTGACCGCACAGCACCACCATGGGAATCGAATCCATGTAGGCGGTGGCGATACCGGTGACCGCATTGGTCGCGCCGGGGCCGGAGGTGACCAGCACCACGCCGGGCTTGCCCGCGGCGCGGGCATAGCCGTCGGCGGCGTGGGTTGCCGCCTGTTCATGGCGAACCAGAATGTGCTTGACATCTTCCTGGCGGAACAGGGCGTCATAGATGTGCAACGCCGCACCGCCGGGATAACCATAAATATACTCAACGCCTTCATCCTTCAGGAATCGGGCGATCATGTCTGCGCCGGAAAGCAGTTCCACTGGTGTTTCTCCCCTGGAGGTCTCGAGTGCGATCCGCATTCCCGTCCGGAACACGGAGTCGAGTGCGGCAATATGCCGCTGCCGGTCGCGCCGGCACCTGATGCCAAACCCTGGCGTTGATAGACCCGGATGGGGCCTGCACTCTCATCACGGCGGTTCACCGCGTCGGGGCATTGGCCAGACTGGGCGGTTAGCCCGAATCTGGAGTCCTACGGCAGGTAAAGGTATGCAGCCTACCCATCACACGACAATGAGGGGATCGCCCACTTGCGTCGTGTCCGTTAATCAGGATGTACATAGAGTCCAATAGTGCCCGATAACTGTCAACCGCCAAACCGCCCAGATGCCGGCTTGGCGGGCGCCCAGCCCGGATAGCCAGACAGCGACACCCCACTTGGCAGCGGAGAACTGCCCACCAAGCGGGGTGTCCTTGACATATTGTCGCAGCCTTCAAAGGCTCACGACGTCAGTGGCGAAACACCAGATGGTCGTCTTCGGCATCCACATGGATCACGTCGCCCGCCACGAAATGACCGGCCAGCAGATCCTGGGCCAGCGGGTTCTCGATACGATTCTGGATTGCCCGCTTGAGCGGCCTTGCACCATACACCGGATCGAAGCCCACCACTGCCAGCTGCGCCATGGCCGCATCCGACACTTCAAGCCCAAGCTCATGCTCGGCAAGCCGTGCCCGCAGGCGGTCAAGCTGAATGCCGGCGATGGACTGAATCTGCTCCTGATTGAGGGAATGGAATACCACCACCTCGTCGATGCGGTTGATCAGCTCTGGCCGAAAGTGGCTGCCGACGATCTCCATGACCGCAGCTCTCATCTGCGCGTAGCTGTCCTGCTCACCGCCCATGCTCTGGATAACGTCGGAGCCCAGGTTGGAGGTCATCACGATCACCGTGTTGCGGAAGTCCACGGTGCGCCCCTGACCATCGGTAAGGCGACCATCTTCCAGCACCTGCAGCAGGATGTTGAACACATCGGGGTGGGCCTTTTCCACCTCGTCGAGCAGCAGCACCGAGTACGGCTTGCGACGCACCGCCTCGGTCAGATAGCCACCCTCTTCATAGCCGACATAGCCGGGAGGCGCGCCGATCAATCGCGCCACGGAGTGCTTCTCCATGAACTCCGACATGTCGATACGCACCATGGCCTCCTCGGTATCGAACAGGAAGCTCGCCAGAGCCTTGCACAGCTCGGTCTTGCCCACACCGGTCGGACCAAGGAACAGGAAGGAGCCGTTGGGCCGGTTGGGATCGGCGAGCCCCGCCCGGGAGCGGCGCACGGCGTTGGCCACGGCGCTGACCGCCTCGGCCTGGCCGACGACCTGCTGGTGCAAGGCCTCTTCCATGCGCAGCAGCTTGTCGCGTTCGCCTTCAAGCATCTTGGATACCGGAATGCCGGTCCAGCGCGACACCACCTCGGCAATCTCTTCCTCGGTGACGCTGGAGCGCAGCAGCTGATGCTTGGAGGTATCGGCCTCGCCCTCGCCGACCTCGGCGATCTTGCGCTCGAGCTCGGGAATCACGCCGTACTGCAGCTCGGACATGCGCGCCAGATCGCTCTGCCGGCGTGCCTGCTCCAGCTCGATACGCGCCTTGTCGAGCTCGTCCTTGAACTGGGCCGCCCCCTGGATGCTGGCCTTCTCGGCCTTCCATATCTCTTCCAGGTCGGCGTATTCGCGCTCGAGCTCGCCGATCTCTTCTTCCAGAATCTCCAGGTGCTTCTTCGAGCCCTCGTCGGTCTCCTTCCTGAGGTGCTCACGCTCCATCTTCAGCTGGATCAGCCGGCGGTCGAGGCGGTCCATCTCCTCGGGCTTGGAGTCGAGCTCCATGCGAATTCGCGAGGAAGCCTCATCGATCAGGTCGATGGCCTTGTCGGGCAGCTGGCGGTCGGTGATGTAGCGCGTCGACAGCTTGGCCGCGGCAATGATGGCGCTGTCGGTGATCTCGACCCCGTGGTGCACCTCGTAGCGCTCCTTGAGGCCGCGCAGGATGGCCACGGTGTCTTCCTCGCTGGGCTCATCCACCAGCACCCGCTGGAAGCGCCGCTCCAGGGCCGCGTCCTTCTCGATGTACTGGCGATACTCGTCCAGGGTGGTAGCGCCCACACAGTGCAGCTCGCCTCGCGCCAGGGCCGGCTTGAGCATGTTGCCGGCGTCCATGGCGCCTTCGGCCTTGCCGGCACCGACCATGGTATGCAGCTCGTCAATGAACAGGATCACCCGGCCCTCTTCCTGGGCCAGCTCCTTGAGCACCGACTTGAGGCGCTCCTCGAATTCGCCGCGAAACTTGGCGCCGGCCAGCAGCGAGCCCATGTCCAGCGACAGCACCCGCTTGTCCTTGATGCCCTCGGGCACCTCGCCGTCGACGATGCGCTGGGCCAGCCCCTCGGCGATGGCGGTCTTGCCCACGCCCGCCTCGCCGATCAGCACCGGGTTGTTCTTGGTGCGGCGCTGCAGCACCTGAATGGTGCGACGAATCTCGTCGTCACGTCCGATCACCGGGTCGAGTTTGCCCTCGGCAGCACGAGCGGTAAGGTCCAGGGTGTATTTCTCCAGCGCCTCGCGGCTTTCCTCGGCGTTGGGATCATCGACGCGCTCACCGCCGCGCACGCTGTCGATGGCGGTCTCCAAAGACTTGCGCGTGACGCCGGCCTGTTCAAGCAGCTTGCTCACCGCATGGCGCATTTCCAGCGCGGCAAGCAGCACCAGTTCGCTTGCGATGTACTGGTCGCCGCGCTTCTGGGCTTCGCGATCGGTCAGGTTGAACAGCTTGACAAAGTCGCGCGAGGGCTGCACCTCGCCATCGAAATGGGCCACTCTGGGCAGCTCGTCAATATGACCGACCAGCAGGTCGCGCAGCCGTGCGGCGTCGCCACCCGCTCTCTGTATCAGCGCCTTGACGCCGGTGTCGCCGGCCTCCAGCAGCGCTAGCAGCAGATGCCCAGGCTCCAGTTGATTGTGGCCATGCCCAACGGCCAATGACTGGGCATCGGCCACGGCGGTTTGCAGCTTGGCGGTGAACTTGTCGAAACGCATTCGCTTTCCTCCATCGGGGGTGGCGGCGCTATTTTAGAGTGACGCGCCGCTGAGCCCTGTGACTGTGTCTTGACACAATCAATGGCGTCTGAACGCGGAGATTTCAAGATGCTCGGCGAGGAAAGCTAGAGAAGAGGGAAGAGGGAAGAGGGAGGCGGTAAGCGGTAAGCGGTAAGCGGTAAGCGGTAAGCGGAGGGACTGTCACCTGTCTCGCCAATCGCAATGGTTTAGTTACTGCTTACGTATTCAAGCTTACAGCTCCCCGAAAGGGGCCTAGCTCAGCCAGATCATGCTGGCCATGCGGCCAGTGACGCCTCCGTCTCGACGGTAGGAATAGAAGCGCGACTCGCAGGCGGTGCAGAAATGCCCGCCGCTGATATGGGCCACGCCGAGCCGCTCCAGGCGCAGGCGGGCCAGCCGGTAGAGGTCCGCCATGTAGTGGCCAAGCCGATAGGGGCTCGGGTCGAAGGCTTCGGCGGTCTCTTCGTGAACCGCCACGAACGCCTGATACACCTCGGGGCCGACCTCGAACTGGGCCTTGGAGATCGCCGGACCCAGCCAGACCATCAGCGACTCCGCCGGCACGCTCATGGCCGCCACCGTGGCTTCCAGCACGCCTCCGGCCAGGCCGCGCCAGCCGGCGTGAGCCACGCCCACCCGCGTCCCCTGGCGGTCGCAGAAGAACACCGGCAGGCAGTCCGCCGTCATCACCACGCAGGCATAGTCGCTGTCCATTGCCACTGCGGCATCCGCCTGGGGGGCATTGTCGTCATAGGTCTGCTGCACCCAGGCTCCGTGTACCTGATCAAGCCACAGCAAGGGCCGCTGGTCGCCGACTTCCTTCGCCAGCTGGCGCCGGCACAGCGCCACATGATTAGGGTTATCGCCCACGTGCAGGGCTGGATTGAAGGCAGCGAAATCGTCCTGACTCGGCCCGGTTTCACGGGTCGTCACCAGCGCCTGGACATTGGCCGGTGCCGGCCAGTCGGGCCGAATCAGACTGGGACGAAGATCCGGGGTATCACTCATCGCATGGTCTCGCTGTCATCACGCAGGAAGTCGAGCAGCATCAGCAGATCATCCGGCAGCGGCGAGCGAACCTGTACCGTCTCGCCGCTGCCGGGGTGCACGAACGCCAGCTGCCGGGCATGCAGCGCCTGGCGCGGAAACTCGCGCAACACTTCCTTGAGCGTCTCGCCGGCACCGCGCGGCAGCTTGAGCCGACCGCCATACACGGGGTCACCGATCAGCGGATAATGCAGGTGCGACAGGTGTACGCGAATCTGGTGGGTGCGCCCGGTCTCGAGACGACAGCGCACGTGGGTATGGGCGCGAAACCGCTCCAGCACCCGGTAATGGGTTACCGCCGGCTTGCCCGAGGCGTTGATCGCCTGGCGCTTGCGATCACGGGGGTGACGACCAATGGGCGCATCCACCGTGCCGCCTGACATCATCACACCCACCACCACGGCATCATAGATGCGTGACACGCTGTGCGCCTGAAGCTGTTCGACCAGCGAGGTCTGGGCGGCCAGCGTCTTGGCCACCACCATCAGCCCACTGGTGTCCTTGTCGAGGCGATGCACGATGCCCGCCCGGGGAATCGCCGCCAGCGACGGGCAGTAGTGCAGCAGGCCGTTGAGCAGAGTACCATCGGGATTTCCGGCCGCCGGATGAACTACCAGACCGGGTGGCTTGTCGATAACCAGCACCTCATCGTCCTCGTAGACCACCGTCAGCGGCATGTCCTGAGGCTCGAAGCGGGTATCGCTCTCGAGTTCGGCGGCCAGCGCCAACGCTTCGCCGCCATAGACCTTGTCCTTGGGCTTGGCGGCATGGCCATCCAGGGTCAGAGCACCCTCCTTGATCCAGGTCTTGAGCCGCTCCCGGGAGAAATCAGCGAACAGCTCGGCGGCGGCCTGATCGAGGCGCCACCCGGCCATGTGTTCGGGAACGCGCTGCTGGGCTTCGAAAGTCTGGGACATGGGGCGACAAGAGATCCGTCTGGGGGAGATAACAAACGCAGGTCGAAATCGCCCGGCACGCCGGTTCACGATGACTGCGTTTTTCCTCGAGGTGTTTTATAGTGTGCGGGTTCTGGCCGATTCTAGCACGGCCACCCAGGGTTGCTTGAAACGAGGATCACAATGCGCGCTTACACAACCGGGACACGCCTGGCTGCCATGCTCATGGCGACAACCCTGTTGGCCGGCTGTGCCAGCTCGAAAGGCTCTAAAGAAGAAGATGAAGCTCCGGACCTTCAGGAGCGTCAGCTCTATGATGAAGGCCGCGCGGCACTGGAAGACAGGAGCTTCACTACGGCACTCAACCGCCTGGAGGCCATCGACACCCGCTTTCCGTTCGGCGAAACGGCCCAGCAGGCGCAGCTCGAGCTGATCTACGTCTACTACGAAAACGGTGACTGGGAAGGTGCTCGCGCCGCCGCCAGCCGTTTCATTCGCCTTCATCCGGACCACCCCCAGGTCGACTACGCCTACTATCTGCGCGGGCTGGCGGCCTGGCAGGCCGGACGTTTCAGCCTTGAACGTCTGCGCGTGATCGATATCTCCAAGCGCGACCCGGGTGCCACCCGCGACGCCTACGGTGACTTTCGCGAGCTGATTCAGCGCTTTCCCAACAGTCAGTATGCGCCGGATGCCCGCCAGCGCATCATCTACCTGCGCAATCTGCTGGCACAGCATGAACTCCAGGTCGCCGACTTCTATTTGCGCAAGGGCGCCTACCTGGCGGCGGTCAAGCGCGGGCAGTGGGTGATCGAGAATTACCCCCAGGCCGAAGGCACCCGCGACGCCCTGGCCGTCATGGTGGAGGGTTACATGGGGCTTGGCATGGATGAGCGCGCCCGAGAAACCCTGGCGGTGCTGGTGGAAAATGCTCCCACCCATGCACGGCTCAAGGGGCGGACCTTCGATCCCCGCTACGTCAAGGGCGGCAAGCTCAGCATCTGACACGACCAGGTATCAAATTAGCGTGAAGCGGCTCTGCCGAGGCGCCTACCGGCGCTGTCGCGCAGCAGAGCTGCCCTCCTACAGAGGATGGTGGGTCAAATAAAGAATGCGCCACAGATCAAGTTTTCGTAAGAGGGATGCTATGCATCGCGACACCGCCGCGCAGCGGCGAAGACGGCTCGGCGTCACGGTCAGCACCAAGGCCAGATCACTCGCCGGGCTGCCAGCCATTGACGATTGGATAGCGACGATCGCGCCCGAAGCCACGTCGCGTCACCCGCGCACCCACCGCTGACTGGCGACGCTTGTACTCACTGCGATCCACCAGTTTCACCACGCGATAGACATCCTCGCGCTCGAAACCCGCCTCGATGATCGCCTCGGCGCTCATGTCGCCCTCGATATAGCGCACCAGAATGGCATCCAGCACGTCGTAGTCGGGCAGCGAGTCCGAGTCCTGCTGGTCGGGGGCGAGTTCGGCAGATGGCGGCCGCTCGATGACCCGCTCAGGAATCGCCGGCGACTGCTCGTTGCGCCAGCGCGCCAGCCGGTATACCCAGGTCTTGTAGACATCCTTGATGGCGTTATAGCCGCCCACCATATCGCCGTAGAGGGTGGAGTAGCCCACCGCCAGCTCGCTCTTGTTGCCGGTGGTCAGCACCATCAGCCCTTTCTTGTTGGAAATCGCCATCAGCAGCACACCACGACAGCGCGACTGCAGGTTCTCCTCGGTGGTATCGCGCTCGGTGCCGGCGAAGCTCTCGGCCAGCGTCTCGGTAAACGCCTCGACCATCGGCTCGATGGGCATGACCTCGTAACTGACACCCAGCAGCGTTGCCTGCTCGGCGGCGTCATCCTTCGAGATATCCGCCGTGTAGTGATAGGGCATCATTACCGCATGCACCCGCTCTGGACCCAGCGCGTCCACCGCAATCGCCAGCGACAGCGCCGAGTCGATGCCGCCGGACAGACCCAGCACCACGCCCTCGAAACGGTTCTTGTTGACATAGTCCTGCAGGCCAACCACCAGCGCGCAGTAGAGGTTCTCTTCGGCGCTGACGGCCGGCTCCACCTCTCCGGGCTGGGGCACCCAGCGCCCTTTCTGTCGAACGAACTGCACCGGCATCAACCCCACGCACCAATGCGGCGCCTGAACCGACAGCTGGCCCTCGGCGTTCACGCAAGCCGAGCCGCCATCGAAGACCAGCTCGTCCTGTCCGCCCACCATGTTCACATACACCAGCGGCAAGCCGACGTCGCGGGCGCACTGCTCCATTCGCGCCAGCCGCTCGGCAGGCTTGTCCTGATGAAACGGCGAGGCGTTGAGGCTGATCAGGATGTCGGCACCGGCATCGCGCGCCTGATTCACCGGCGCCTGCGACCAGATATCCTCGCAGATCAGGATCCCCAGCCGCGCGCCCTTGTGCTCGATCACCAGCGGCGCTTGGCCCGCCGCAAAATAGCGCTGCTCATCGAAGACTTCATAGTTGGGCAGCGCCTGCTTGGCATACTCGCCGAGCCACTCGCCGTTATACAGCACGCCGGCCAGGTTCCAGGTCTGCCCCTCGCGCCGACCGGGATAGCCGACGATGACCATGACGTCGCGCGCCACCTTCTCCGCCATGCGCGCTCGGGCCTGGCGCAGCCGCGTCTCCATGGAGGGTCGCAGCAGCAGATCCTCCGGCGGGTATCCCGTTAGCACAAGCTCGGGCAGCACCACGATGTCGGCGCCGTGCTCGATGCGCGCCTCCCGTACCGTCTCGATGGCGCGGTCGGTATTGCCGGGAATATCGCCGACCAGCGGGTCCATCTGAGCCATTACCAGCGTCAGGTCTTGCATGGGCTTTGAAATCTCTCGAGAATCTGCGATACACATATTGTCCCGCAAGGGCGGCCAGGTAGCAAAGCGGCGCTCTACACTCCCGGGAGTCTTGAAGGATGAACCTGTTGCTGATTCGCCTGTTGATATTTGCCGTGCTGTTCTTCGCCGGCCTCAAGCTCTACCGCATGTATCTTGAATGGAAGCACTCCCAGTCACCTGAACAGCCCGGCAGCCTGGACAGCGCCCCGATGGTGCGCTGCCAGTGGTGCAAGGTTCACTGTCCGGAAGAGGATGCGCTGCGCGAGCAGGGTCAGTGGTTCTGCTCGGCCGAACACCGCGATCGCTTTTTGGAGGAGCGCAAGGAGGAGGACCAGGACCGCTGAGGAAACAGTGAGGCCCCACCATGAATGGGGCAAAAATTCATGGTGGGGCCAGGACACATCAGTGTTGCGTGATTTTTCCGCTCAAAGTCTACCAGCAGTCGTCGACGCTTCCGGTGCCCGATACGTCACGTTCACCAGTATGCTTCAGGATGAAGTTCGCGCATTTGGTATCTGACGTCTGGCTGCCTCGCGGCGTTGCCGTCAGGGTGTAGCTACCCTCACCGTCCGGCCGATTGAGCGATATGGTATAGAACTCCTCATTGCTCAGGTTACCGGCCGGCATGCCCAGCCCAAGATCTGACTTGTCAGAGACAGATCCATTTAGCGAGCTCGCATACTCGCCGTGGTTGGCCATGAAACGCTCCTGAGCCTGGGCCAGGCCCATCAGCGTGGTGATCGCATCGCCCCGGCGGCTACGCTCGACGGAGCCGTAATAGGCGGGAATCGCGACGGTAGCCAGAATGCCGACCACCATCACGGCGATCAGCAGTTCCACTAGGGTAAAGCCACCTTGCCTGTCTGGTGTCATGACGACTACCCATCGCCCAGCAAAGCCACGCTTGCCGCTACGGCGATCAATCAGCCTTTTCAGCATTGCCATTTTCCCTAGTCCGCCTAGCGGACCTGATACCAGCCCGCACGTCCGGCCACGCCGCCGTCGCTGAGCTGCATTTGCAGCGCTTCCACACCGTCATTATCGTCGCCGCTATTGGCAAGACCAACGTACTGGGTATCACCAATGAAATTAGGTGATGTCGGCTCGCCCGGCACGCGAATGGAGAGCACGACGTTGCCTTCACTCCCATTTTCACCGCCTACCATGTCATCGGCGCCAAAGCTGCCGTCCTTGTTGTAATCGAACACTTGCTCATCGCCGACCTTGTCAGTGTCATTGTTTGGATTACGGTCTGGGGCAAGACCATGGGCAAGGCTAAGGGCATTGATCCAGCTGCTGGAGTCCATATCACAAGGATTACCTGCCTGAGGCACCGTGGTGTTGAACGCCACCACATCACCAACGATCACCGGGCGATTCACCAGCCTCTCACCTGAGTCGGACAGCTCGATATACCAGCCGTACTGCCTGGAACCACCGACACCCTTGTAATTGACCTCCGCGCCCGGCTTGACGCTACGGGCGTCAGCAAGGCCAACCGCACCGTCCCGAGCAACATAGCTGCGCTTGAACAGATCATCGTGATGATAGGCCGGTGATGCCGAACCGCTTTCATTGCCAGTGTGCAGCACGCTGTAGAATGACTGTAGCGTCTTGTCTCCCACATCCTCTTTAGCCAACAGCTGGCCGGTACCCCAGTACACATTGATATTCGGCTCATCAACAGAGCCAGTGAAATAAGGGTTTCTGGCCAGCGCCACCTTGGTGGTAATTGGCTGACGATTATCCACCGTGCAGCTCTGGCCGCTCTCCAGCGGCACCGCGCAGGAAGTGAACAGACGAGTCGCGCTGATATCCAGCGCGCCACCCGCATCGGGCAGATCGAATGCCCAGACGTTGCCGTGCAGGTCACCGGCATAGACCCAGTCGACGATGCCATCCCCGTTCAGATCGGCCAGCTCCGGAGAAGATAGCCCGTTGCAATCACTGCCGACCTCTTCGCAAGAACTGCCATTGGCATGACCCACACCGGTGTCGATTTCGAAATAGTCGCTGGAATTTTCCAGATTCACCAGGAACAGCTTGGCCTTGCCGTCTCCGCCGTTGGCGTTGTAGCCGTTGCCAAAGATGGCGTACCACTTGCCGTCACCTAGCCTGGTGATCTGCACATCGCTGAAGGTGTAGCCCAGGTTTTCATGGGTGAACTCCCACTTGACGACATTGGCCGGCGTGCCGAAGCTGTTTGGATCGGTCACATCCAGCAGATAGACGGAACGCCCTCCCGCGCCCAGCCCGCCGGCAAGCAGCGTGCGCCAGCGCTTGCCGCTGCCATCAAGATTCACATAGGCCTCATGCGCCATTGGGCTGGCATCAACATAGCGGCGATGAACATAGTCATGCTTGGCTAGCTGATGCAGGCCGGCGCCTATGCCCGGTGCCGCGAATACGCCGTGGGGAATGAACGCAAATAGCTCGCTGCCGCTGTGCTGATCTATCGCATGCAGCATCCCATCATTAGCACCGACATAGATCACCGCATCTCGACTGGCATTGTTCGCAGCGAAGCTCGGGTACTGCGCCGCACCGGCAATGCCCCTGCCAAGCGGGTTTTCACCGGGCGCGGTCACCACTGCCGGTAACGAGTGAATGATATCGCCCAGCAGCCCTCCCTGGCGATCACGATAGCGATTGCCATCCTCACTCATGTCACCGCGCAGATAGTCGATTAAGTCACCGGCCTGCTGAGCCTGATCTCCCTCTACCGTATTGAGCGCCTCCATGTCTGCCTGCTGGATGGCACTCAGGCTGGCATAGTTATTGCGTTCAAAGGATAGCGCCGTGCCTGTTTGGCCGTTGATAGTATAGATATTGCGGCTTACCGCATCCTGTGCGGCCAGCCGCTCACTCAACTGCCAGTCCGCCTCTGTGATGTTGTTGCTGCCCACAGATCGCAGCACGACATCGCCCGACCAGGTTGCCGGATCACACTGGGTCTGAATATGGGCCTGACTATTAGCGCTAGTATCAATAATTGCACCAAATGTCGGCCCTACCTGAGCCAACAAGACAAGTATCGCCACATATATCCGCCACGTGAGTTTCATTTAGCTCCTCCCTGCACGAGACTATAACGCCTTACCAGTCTTTGCCTGCAAGCCAAAGTGGACTTCGCTCTGAATCACCGCCGAAGCGCTGCGCGACTCACCGCGCACGGTGATGCGAAAGGCGTGCAACCTGCGGTCCAGCGCCGTATTGGCAACGTTCAGCGGTGACGCGCCTATGCGCCCCAGGTACTCGATAATGTAGCGCCCGGTTTCATCGTCTGCGCCACTCCAGCGCTTGCCCCTGGTATCCCAGCTATCCTCATCGAGCGGGTCCAGCCGGGTGGCGCTCCCGTCGGCGAGGTTGTAGAGCCCGTTGGCGCTTGCATTGAAGTTCGATACTGTCCAGCTGCGATCCTTGAGTTTCTCTTCCAGCTGCTTCTCCAGGCGGATCAGCAGGGTTTCGGCGTTATAGGTGGCTACCTCATAGTGCTGGCTGTTGGAACTCATGCGCGTCTGCAGCTGCGAGTCCTCGGCGCCGACAATGGCAATCAGGCTGATCAGCACCAGCATGACCATTACCACCAGCAGCACCATGCCGCGCTCGTTGCGAGGCAGACTATTTCGGCGTTCCAGGCGCTTCATGCTATTCATGTCGAGACATGCCCTCTCAGCGCAGCTGCAGATTTCGGGGTGAGAAGGTCAGCTGAAAGTCGCGCTCCAGCCGGCCATCATTGTCGCCGCCCGGCACCACACCGGGCTGCGAGCTCAGCGTGAAGGCAAGCTCCACTCTGACGACCTGATTCCAGGTATCAGCCGCACTCACGTCAGTGGGATCCTGCTTGAGCTTGTCGGGCTGGCCGTCGTTGTTGGTATCCAGGCTGACAGTCACCTTGTAGCTACCTTTTTCGATCCCCGAGACCAGTTCGTTGTATTTGGTACCCGATGGTCCATCGACATCAACCAGAAAAAGCGCCGGTTCGTTTATACCGGTCGCTTGATCACGAAGCTTCAATTCCCAGCGGCGGATAGGATAGAGATAGCTGTTGGCGCTATTGCCACTGCCATACAGCTGCGACAGTGCCGTTTTCGGTGCTACCTTGACACCAAGGGCTCCTTTATCCTCAGAATCATCTACCTCAAAAATATCCGTCGCCTCGCAGTCGGTGATCAATGCCACTCCGCTGGCATCAATAATTTTCTTGAAGTCTTTTCTATAATCCGTATCCAGAAACTCGCCGGCAACAATCTCCCCGTTCAGCGCGCTCATCGGTGTTGATAGCGGCACATCGCTGCCAAACTTCTCTGCCACAATAAAG